>Ga0307986_10002854_pt1 | contig 12227 bp, 10 predicted proteins | sample EllFjometageno82_FD_203170 | JGI IMG/M metagenome (GOLD analysis project Ga0307986, IMG submission 203170) | Marine microbial communities from Ellis Fjord, Antarctic Ocean - #82 | ecosystem: Environmental > Aquatic > Marine > Unclassified | place: Southern Ocean | collected 2014-10-09
AGGGACATATTTAACCTTAACACCCATATCATTTGCTAATTCATTCATTACATCAATATCAAATCCTTTATATTTGTTTGTAGCTGGATCTTTCATTGTCATTGGATCCCAATCACCAGTGGTTCCAACTCTTAGCTCTCCGTTTTTTATAATCTCTTGTAGTTTTGATTCAGCATTCGCTGATGCAACGGTTAAACAAAGTGTTAATGCTATTAGTATTTTTTTCACTTGATTAGAATCGCATTTTTTTTTTACAATGTCCCACGCCATTTTGACCCATTTGATTATTAATTTGACTTTATCTGTTCATAAGGAGTATAAAAGAACAAAACAAGAACATTATGAAACTAACAATACCATTTTATTTACACAAAGTAGGAGCGGGCTTTCCCTCTCCAGCAACAGATTATATTGAGGATGATCTAGATCTGAATACTCATTTAATAAACAATGCACCTGCAACTTTTATAATAAGAGTGCAGGGTAAATCAATGAGAGACGTCGGGATCTATGATGGTGATTTGTTAATCGTAGACAAAAGCATTAATCCAAAAAGTTTTTCAACAGTAATAGCCAATGTCAATGAAGAATTAGTTGTAAAAACATTTATCAAAGAAAAAGAAGTCAGCTACCTTACCTCTGGATCAAAAAACACTATCGATAAAATTAATCTAGGTGAAAATCAGGAAGTAATAATTTGGGGAGTCGTAACTTATGTCATACACAAACTACAGTAACAAAAAAAAAAACATTGCATTAATAGACTGTAATTCTTTCTATGTCTCCTGCGAAAGGCTGTTTAATCCCAAGATAATAAATAAACCAGTTGTCGTACTTTCTAATAACGACGGATGTGTAATCTCAAGATCAGTAGAAGCAAAAAATATCGGTATTAAAATGGGAGAACCTTATTTTAAAGTCAAAGATCTAGTCAAGAAAAATAATGTTCATATTTTTTCTTCAAACTATGCTTTGTACGGAGATATTTCTAGAAGAGTCATGAAAGTAATAAAAGAATTTTCTGATAAGATGGAAATATATTCAATAGATGAAGCATTCATAAGTTTATCTTTTGTTGAAAATCAAAGACTTAATGAGTACGGAAAAGAAATAAGAGAAAGGATTTTAAAATGGACAGGTATCCCAACCAGCATTGGAATAGCTAATACTAAAACACTAAGTAAAGTAGCAAACTATATAGCTAAAAAAAATAAAACAGGTGTAATAGTTTTAGATAATGAAGAAGATATAGACGAGAAACTTAAAAAATTTGATATTTCAAATATTTGGGGCGTTGGCAAACAACTTTCAAAACTATATATAAAAAATGATATTGATACTGCCTATAAATTAAAAAATATTTCTAACACTTGGGTTAAAAAAAATACAAATGTCCTAGGAGCTAAAACAGTCATGGAACTACGTGGTATACCTTGTGTTGATTTACAAACAATCGAGCCTAAAAGAAAAAGTTGTTGTGTGTCTAGATCGTTTGGTAAAAAAGTTGAAAATATAGAAAAGTTAAAGGAATCGATAACAGCACACTGTCTTTCTGCTGCAGAAAAAATTAGAGGAGATGATCAAGTAACAAAATCAGTCACAGTCTCTATTAGAACAAGCCCATTTGATAGGCATAGAGAATATTATTCTAATTCAATTACCATTGACCTGCCTATAGCTACAAATAATAGTATTGAGTTAATAAAAGCAGCAACAAAAGGACTTATGGTTATATATAAATATGGTTATTTTTATCAAAAATCAGGAATAGTACTAAGCAATTTAAATGATGCTGAAAAAGAGGAATTTAATTTATTAACCCCTTTGCTAGAAACGAAATCAAAATCACTCATGAAGGCAATAGATTTAACAAATACAAAATATGGAAGAAATTCTATTAGTATTGCACAAGCAGGAATCAACAATAGTTGGAAAATGCGAAGAGAACATTTTTCAAAAATTGACACAGCTTCATTCGATAGCCTACCAACGTTAAAGATTTAAAATTGACTTTAAGTAGAAACTAATTTAGAAAAAGAAAATCAGATTCTGGGGTGCTTAACAGCTGAGAACATACCCAATGAACCTGTTGTGTAATTACAACGAAGGGAAAAAATGAATACATTTTATTTAAGTCAAGCAGCAACGTTAACTACATTAGCAATAACCACGGCTATTTTTGCGTCCATAGGTTTTTTTTTCTCAAAAGGAAAAATATCAATTTCATCTTACTTAACAGCAGATAGATCTATTGGAAGAAAATCTTTAACCGCTTCTTTAACGGCATCCTGTTTTGGTGTGTGGATTTTAATAGGTCCTTCAGAGGCAGCGACCTGGGGTGGATTAGGAGCCATTATAGGTTATGCTTTTGGACAAGCACTTCCTTTTCTTGCGTTTATTATAATCGGCAAGAGAATGAGAAATGTAATGCCTCAAGGTAATAGTTTAACACAATTTGTGCTTGTTAGGTTTGGAGAAGCAATGTTTAAATTAGTATTAGCATTAAGTGCATTCTATTTGTTCGTGTACTTATGCGCTGAAGTTACAGCGATAGCAAAAATTACTAATTTAATCTCAGGAATTCCTTTATGGCAAACTTCTTTATTAATAATAGTTACAACGCTTGGCTACACACTTTATGGTGGCTTGAGAGCTTCAATCTTTACAGATAAATTTCAATTTGTTATAATTTTGATATTCTTGATTATAGCAATAAATCAAATTTTTGTTGCAGACACGAATTCTTTTTCAATTGATTTAATTAAAGAAAAAGCGGGAACATTAATCAGTGGAAAATATTTTTATGGTTATACAGCTGGTATAACTTTCTTTATTGCTGTGTTTGCTACGAATCTATTTGATCAAGGTATTTGGCAAAGAGTTTATGCTGCAAAAAGTAATAAAGATTTAGTTATAGGTTTTGCGTCAGCATTTTTTATAATATTACCTTTTCTTTTTATCTTAGGTTTTTTCGGAATATTAGCAGTAGTTACAGGTAACGCCAAAGATCCAAGTACTGTTTTCTTTTCTTTAATTTTAAATCCAATGACAGGCTCTAACTCAATTCTGACAATAACAATATTAATTCTTGTTATATCGCTAGTTGTAAGTAGCATGGATACATTAATAAATGCTATTTCAAGTCTTTTTATTATTAATGGTGGTAAATTTTTTAAGCTAACCTCAAGAGTCCTAAAATTACTATCATATTTTTTAGTTACAATTTTATCAGCAATTGTCCTCTTAGTAGCTTCAAAAGGTTACAGCGTGCTTTTTATGTTTCTATTTGCAGACTTATTATGTTGTTCGGCAGTATTTCCTGTTTTTTATGGAATGTTTAATGAAAATATTTCAAAAAAACTAGGTTTATATTCTGTTATATCTGGTTTGATATCTGGCTTAGCTTTATTTCCAAATCAATCTTTTGAAAAAAGTATATTAATTGGAAACATTTTACCTGTAGAGTACTTTCCAGAATGGATAGCTACAGCACTACTCTTTTGGTCTTTCGTGTTAGCAACATTCGTGCCAATGATAGTGGTATTTCTTTTTAATAAAAAAGATAGAACTTTTGAATTTAAAAAAATAAACAATAAAGTTAAGTATATTAGGTAGTTTTTTTATTCTTTTCTTAATTCGTTAAGATAAATAAAGACTGCAATCCAAACAAAAATAAAACTTATTAGTTTATGAACATCCAGTGTTTCACCATAGACAAAAGTGCCTAATATAAATTGAGATGTTGGAGTAGCAAAAAAAATTATACTTGCTGGCCCAATACCAACAAGGTGAAAACCTTTTGTATATAGATAAAGAGGTATTAAAGTCATAGGACCAGCAAACAAAAGATAAAAAGAGAGTTTAATTTCATTAATAGAAAAAATATTAAGATTTAGCTTCATAAGATAAAAAAATGCAATTATTGCGAAAGGCGAGAGCAGCAGTGTTTCTATTAGCAAGCCTATATCTGCATCAACATTAATTTTTTTTCTAATAAGACCATAAACACTAAAAGTTATTGCAACAGTTAAACCAATCCAAGGAATTGCATTGTGCTGAAAGAATAAATATAAAATTGAAATAAATACCAAACATACTGAAAAAACTTTATTTCTATTAAAAGTTTCTTTTAAAAAAACAATCCCAAAAAAAACACTAAAAATTGGAAATATATAATATCCAAAGCTAGCATCAATTAATTTATCTACAGAGATTGCATATAACCAAGTAAACCAATTAAGCATTATTAAAAATCCAGAAATGAATAAAATGATTATCGTTTTAATATTTTTAAATAATTTGAAAAAAATTTTCCACTTAGACAAAAAAAATGTGGTGGCAACAAGTAATAACGCTGTCCATAAAGTCCTATGTATTGTTAGTTCAATAGGATTAGCGAAAGAAACAAATTTGAAATAAATAACGCCAATTATTCCCCACCACAACGAAGCCCCTACAGTTAAAAAAGTTCCTTCTAAATATTTTTTCTTCATTTAAGACTCGAAAAAGTTTTGAAGAGTGTTATATTCTTATGAGGGAAGAATTAATACTCACAAATTCTTCCATGATAGCAAGTGGATAAAAAAGAGTGGGTGAGTGGTTTAAACCAGGCGGTTGCTAACAGTTCCTTTTAATTCCTAATCATACCTTTGAATTCCTTTTGATCAAATTAATTAATAAATACAGGGGTTATTAATGATTTTCCTAAAAAACAGTTTATTCAATTTTAATATGAGATTTTAAATACTAGTCTTATTCACGAATGAAAAACTAGACCTCGAAAAATTAATTAAATGTGTTATATTACTTTAGGAATGAGCTTGGCAATCACTCGTTCCATGATAGCAAGTGGAAAATAGGAAGATTGGGTGAGAGGCTTAAACCAGTAGTTTGCTAAATTGCCGTAGGGGCAACCCTACCGTGGGTTCGAATCCCACATCTTCCGCCACTTTCCAAAGTCATTTATTCAAAACATAGAAGTATCAGTGAAATTGTGAACTGAGCGCGAACTGATTTTATGCTAGGATCAAAGAACATGAAAAAACTTTTAGCGATCATAGTTCTGGGTTTGTTGTTCATTGGGAATGCTAATGCTGGAACATACAAAGATAGAAAATATAAATTTGAAAGTCTCTCAGATTTAGGTTCAGTAATTAAAAAAAAAGACCCCACAGACTTTAAAGAACTAAAATTTATAAGAAAATCAGAGGGTAAAGAGTTTTTGTCAACATCCGGTAGACCAAATAGAAAAAATCTATCGGGAAAAAGAAAGACATATCTTTATGATGCGTATGTTTTTGATGCAATTTATAACTCCGGACATGTAATTAATTTTTATGTTGATACTGATTATGCAAAAAACTCTGAAAAGGCCGAGAAGTTAGCATTAAGTTATGCAAAAACTATTGGGCAAATTCCTTTATTTCTAAGAGAAGCATCACCAGCCCTTTTTGATGTTCTTAGACAAAGGAGCGCGGGAATTAAAAAGATAATAATTGCAAAGGGAAATAATAGATGGTGGGCAGATCCAATTTTAAATCAATTCTTTATTTATCCGCAAGCACCAAGAGTTAAAACTGATTTAATAGTGATGCATGAAGCATCTCATTTATCACTCGATACCAAGCTAGTTCTAGATGATGTATGGATACAAGCTATAATAGACGATCAAATGAACATCACTAAATATGCAATAACGTCTTTCGGTGAAGATGTTGCTGAAACTATATCTTTTTGGGTAGCAGTCAGATGCACAGACAGAAAGAGATTAAAAAAAAAAATTCTTAAGGCAATACCCAATAGAATTAATGCTTTAGATAAATTTGTTAAAGACAACAAACTAAATACATCTCCAATGGTTTGCTAAATGTACGAAGAGGAAACCTTTCCGAGAGTTCGAATCTCTCCTCTTCCGCCACTTATTTCCTAAAAAACCCATCAATTTTTATCGGATCCTTATTTAAAGAATATTTATAGACATTTATATTTTCAATAACTCTTTGAACATAATTTCTTGTTTCTTTAAATCTAATTAATTCAACCCAATCTATAAAATTAATTTCACCTTTATTTGGATCACCATATCTCTTCACCCATGATTTAATTCTATTTGGCCCAGCGTTATAAGCCCCTACAGCAAAAGGAAAAACACCATCGTAATCTGCAAGCAACGAATTAAAATAGTAAGTACCTAACCTGATGTTGTAAGCTGGATCACTTTTCAATAGGGTTTTGCTGTAAGGTATTTTAAGGCTTCTTGCGACCAACTTTGCCGTACCAGGCATAATTTGCATTAATCCTTGAGCTCCAACATGACTATTTGCACGAGCGTCAAATTCACTTTCCTGCCTAATTATTGCTAGAATCAATTCTTGAGAAGGCATTTGTTTACCATTAATTTCCTTTGGTGTGCTGATTACAGGATAGTTAAATAAATTTATGAATCTTTTTTCATAAGAAGCTTTTTTTGAAATTTGTATAGCATAATCAAATCTTCCAACTTTTGTAGCCAGTTTAGCCGCTAAAATCTCACTGCCTCTTTCAACGTCTAATGTTGCTAAATGTTTAAGTATATCTTTACTGAACTCTGTTCTGTCCATCTCTTTAAGAAGTTTTACATGTTTAATTAATTTATTTTTATTAAATTCTTTTTCGTACCCCTTTTTAACTTTATGCTCAGCAGATAAATAAAAATCTTGACCTAAATTAATTTTATTAAAAGCTAGTTGGCCGTAATAGGTATTCGTAAATCTAGATCCTTCTTTAAAATATTTCTTCGCTTGTTCTATATTATTATTTTTTTCATGTGCTGAACCAAGCCAATATGCTCCTCTAGCTAAACTAATAGGATAACCAACGTTGGCATAAAAATTTTCAAAGTGACTTATAGCTAAATTGTTTTTTCCTAAAAAACTTAAAGCTAACCAACCTGAAATCCATTCAGCATCGGCAAATTCAGGTCCCTCTTTTAAATGGTGATTACTAGAAACTTCGTATGCTAACTGGTATTTTTTTGCGTAAATTAAGTCTCTTGTTATATTTTCTCTTAGTTTCCACCAGAGCTCAGGGTAAACAAGAGTTTCTTCACCATGAAATTTTCTTAAAATTTCTAGGGAACCTTCTAGGCGATTTCTTCTAGTTCTCCATTTAAGTCTATTATACTGAAGTCCCAAGTCATTAACTAATTCTTTAGGAACATCTGAAATTGCTTTATCCACGCCATACGAATTAGTCATAAGTATAAACCTAGCATTATATAAAAGCTTTTCATTTTTCGGAAGATAGGGAAGCATCCTTTTTAGATCCCAATACTCATTATTCCAAGCCAAGTAGTCAGCTCTTTTTAAGTGGTCTGAAGTTGTTAAAACTTTTTTAAATTTTTTTCTATAATATCTTACATCTCTTTTGGATAAGTCTGCTTTTATCCAACCAGACTTTATATGATTTATGCCTAGCTCTATTTCATTGATTTTCATGTAGGCTTCTCCTAATTTTATTTTACCGGTCCCACTTAATGGTTCGTTGCCATCAAACCAGTTTATAATTATTTTGGGTGAAGTATTATTTAATATAATTTTATGTTCTGCCATGTATCTCAGCCGTCCAATTCTTGGATAGTCAGGATTTTTTGCAATAAAATTTTGATAATCATTAAAAGTAGCTTGATTACCTGTCTGCTTCAGATAATGCCAAGTGACTAAATTTTTAAATTCCTTATTTTTAATTTTTTTTGCTTGTTCTACAGCAGTATTCCATTTACCTTTTTTAATGAGATTAAAAATATTCTTAGCTATACGATAATCTTTGTCTTTAAGAATTTTAGATTTTGTCTCAATCTTAACAGATGTAGCTGAGTATTCTAAAGGTTTTTTGGAAGGATATAAAAAACCATTTTTAGATTTTAAGGTTTGTTTTATTTTTTCAATTTTTTTTTGCGTTTCACTTTCTAAAAAAATAGGCTTATCGATTTTTTTTATTTCAGTATTTTTTTGTAATGCTTGTTTTGTTTTAGGTTGTTCTTGAGGAACAGTCTTATTGAGAACTTCTTTTTTTTCCAAAAGATCAGAAGTTTCTGCATTTTTTATTAAATCACCTTTTGTGGGTAGGCTTTTTCTGAGCGGGTTTTTTTGAGGTAATTTAGTAGCATCTAAGTCTATACTTATTTTAATATTTTTTTGACTCTTTTTCTCAGCTTTTATTACAATAATTTTTTTTTTAGGAAAAATAAAATTACTATCCTCTGCTGATAAAATAGATACAAAAAATAGAGAAAATAATAAGATTATTAAATTTACTAGACTATTTTTTAGATAAAGCATAAAGTTTTATAAAGTTAAAAATTAATTATATTATTTTAATATATGTTTAAAGGATCAATTGCTGCACTAATTACCCCTTTTAAAAATGATAAATTAGATGAAGAAAATTACATAAGTTTAATTCATCATCATTTAAACAACGGAACACACGGCATTGTGCCTGGCGGGACTACAGGCGAGTCACCCACGCTTTCACATGAAGAGCATCAAAAAATAATAAATTTATCGGTAAGCGAATGTAAAAATAAAATACCTATTCTTGCCGGAACAGGGTCTAATTCTACATCAGAAGCAGTTGAACTTTCCAAGTTTGCCGATAAAGCGGGAGCTGATGGATTGCTAATAGTTACACCCTATTACAATAAACCGACTCAAGAAGGTCTTTACCAACATTATAAAAAAATTAACGACAATGTAGGAATACCAATTATTATTTACAATATACCTTCAAGATCTGTAATCGACATGTCCGTAGAAACGATGGCTCGTCTATTTGAGTTAAAAAACATTATTGGTGTTAAAGATGCAACTGGTGACCTCAAAAGGGCCTCACAACAACAAGAGAAAATGGGAGAAGAATTTATTATGTTAACTGGCGAGGATAGTAATGCTTTAGAATTTAATAAAAGAGGTGGAAGAGGGTGTATTAGCGTGACAGCTAACGTTGCACCAAAGCTATGTTCTGAGATGCAGAATGCTTCATTAATAAAATCTGATGAAAATCTTCAAAAAAGAGCTAATGAAATATATAAATTGTTAACACCATTAAATAAATCTCTTTTTATTGAAAGCAATCCTTCGCCTGTAAAATATGCAGCTTCATTGCTTAAGCTTTCACCAGATGATGTGAGGCTTCCTTTAGTAAAAATTACAGAACCAACTAAATCTGCAATTTTGCAAGCATTAAGATATGCGCATTTAATTTAATGAAAATAAAAGAATTCCCTGGGCAAAAAATTATTTGCCTTAACCGGAAAGCAAGCTTTAATTATTTTTTCTTAGAGTTGTTAGAAGCTGGAATAGTTTTAAAAGGTTCTGAAGTTAAATCTATACGAGACGGTAAAGCTAGTATTGCAGATTCATACGCTATAGATAAAGATGGAGAAATATTTTTGATCAATTCTCACATACCATCGTACAAACAATCCAGTTATAATAATCACGAACCAAAAGAAGACCGAAAAATTTTGTTAAATAAAAAAGAGATTAACAAGCTAATAGGAAGGATTCACCAAGAAGGTCTGACATTAGTTCCGACTAGATTATATTTTCAGAAAGGAAAAGTAAAAATTCAAATAGCCCTTGGAAAAGGAAAAAAAATTTATGACAAAAGACAAGTTAAGAAAAATAGAGACTGGAACAGAGAAAAAGCAAGAATATTTAATAACTCAAAAAAATGATCCTTTTAAATATTGGCTCAAATCTTAATTCCATTAAAGGAGATAGGCTTTATAACCTAAAAAAAACTTTAGAACTGATTAAGCTACAAAATATTAATATTACCAAAATATCTAGTATTTACGAAACACCTTCTTACCCAAATAAAAAAAATCCTAAATTTTTAAATATTGGTATAGAAATTGTGTGCAATTATTCTCCAGATCAACTAATTAAAAAATTTAATAAAATTGAAAAAAAACTACAACGTATTAGAAACGTAAAAAATCAACCCCGCACATGTGATATTGATTTAATTGATTATGATGGAAAAATAATAAATTCTAAAAATCTTATAATACCTCATTCTAAAGCTCATTTAAGAAATTTTGTACTTTTTCCTATAAAAGAAATCCACCCAGCATGGATTCATCCTGTGCAAAAAAAAAAAATAGATTTTTTAATTAAAAAACTCAGTTTTAAATTAAGGAATGAGATTACAAAAATAAAAGAACATGTTAGAATTAACTAATGATTAACAGTGAACAGCTTCTATCGAAAATTAATTCTTATAACAAATTTTCTTCTATTGGACCTTTAACTAAAGCTTTTAATTTTGCTATAGAAGCACATAAAAATCAAAGAAGAATTTCTGGCGCTCCTTATGTGGTTCATCCTGTTGCGGTAGCTGATATCTTAGCGGGATTAAAGTTGGATAGTGCCACTATAATAACTGGATTACTGCACGACACTATAGAAGATACAAAAACAACCTACCAAGTGGTTTTAAAGGAATTTGGCAAAGAAGTCGCTGACTTAGTAGACGGTGTCACAAAAATATCAGCTCTAGAAGAAAAAGCTGCTGAAAACTCTCAGGCAGAAAATTTTAGAAAATTAATTTTAGCAACTTCTAAAGATATACGAGTCTTATTTGTAAAATTAGCTGATCGTTTACATAATATGAGAACAATTAACGCACATAAGTCTCAAGAAAAAAAAAAACAAATTTCAAAAGAAACAATGGAAATATACGCACCGCTCGCTGAGAGAATGGGCATGAATTTAATACGTGATGAACTTGAAGATCTGTCCTTCTCTATTCTTAACAGAGAAGCTAGAGACTTAATAACAGAAAGATTAAAACACATAAAAACTAATAGAGCCGATAATTTTGATGACATCGCGAATGAATTAATTGCTAATCTAAAAGAGAATGGGGTTTCAGCAACATTTGCGGGAAGAGAAAAAACACCATTTTCAATTTGGAGAAAAATACAAAATAAAAAAATTTCTCTTGAGCATTTAAGTGATATTATAGGTTTCAGAGTTGTTGTTGACAGTGTATCTGACTGTTACAAAGCTCTTGGAATATTTCACAGCAAATATTCAGCAATACCATTCAAATTTAAAGATTATATTTCCACACCTAAAATTAACAAATATCAGTCTATACATACTGCCATTATTGGCCCTAAGGAGCAAAGAGTAGAAATACAAATTAGAACTTTACAGATGCATGATTTTGCAGAAAGGGGCATAGCTTCTCATTGGAAATACAAATCTTCTGAAAAATTTTCTGACTTATCATGGAAAGAATATGATTGGCTTAGAGATCTAGTTGAAATAATGGAAACAGAAAATACCCCTGAACACAATTATGAATTTACTAAACTTCAAATGTTTCAAGAAAATGTTTTTTGCTTTTCACCCAGAGGTTCAGTCATAAAACTTCCAAAAAACGCAACACCAATCGATTTTGCTTATGCTGTACATACTAAAATTGGCAATACAGCAATTGGTTGTAGAATAAACGGCCACGATTCAGCTTTGCAAACTATTCTTTACAATGGTGACACAATAGAAATAATTAATTCTAAAAAAGTTTCACCATCTTTGCATTGGGTTTCTTCTGCAAAAACTGGGAAAGCCAGAGCTGCTATCAGGAGATACTGGCAAGACAAAACAGGTGGTGGAGATAAAGTTAAAAGAAACAAACAGTATAAATGCACGTTGGTGATGGATTTACCAGATCAACCTGGCGTATTAGGAGAGATTAGCACTTTAATAGGAATAAATAGATGTAATATTTTAAACGTGGAGTTATTAGGAAAAAAAGATAAATTCTTTCATTTTTCCTTCGATATACAAATAAATGATTTAAAAAACTTTACAAACTTGATAAGTCAAATCAAACAAAAAAACTTGAATTTTAGAATTGTTCGACACAAAGAGAAAAAAAATGCTTTCATACAGAGAATCCTTGCAAATTTTAAAAGAAACTAACGCTCTACTAGATGGACACTTTATACTTTCCTCTGGCTTGCATAGCGCACAATATGTTCAATGTGCACAACTTTTAAGTAAACCACATAAGTCAGCTATTTTTTGTAAATCACTTGCTGAAAAAATATCTGAAGAATTGAATAATTTTGATCTAATTCTTTCTCCGGCCATGGGAGGCATTGTTATTGGCTACGAGATAGGAAGATTATTAAAGAAAGAAGCAATCTTTTCTGAGCGCGTTGATGGCCA
>Ga0307986_10002856_pt1 | contig 12224 bp, 16 predicted proteins | sample EllFjometageno82_FD_203170 | JGI IMG/M metagenome (GOLD analysis project Ga0307986, IMG submission 203170) | Marine microbial communities from Ellis Fjord, Antarctic Ocean - #82 | ecosystem: Environmental > Aquatic > Marine > Unclassified | place: Southern Ocean | collected 2014-10-09
CTTTACTTTATTATCCACTTTATAAACTCTAAAGATATAAGTTCTTAATCTATCGTCTGTCGGCGTGCGGAATTTTATCATTAATGTCTCATCACCAACAATAGGCATGAACTCTAAAAGACCATTCGAGTCAACAACTAATATTTCGCACTGTATACCATTAGCATATAAATCATGGAAAATAGTAAATTCTTCCATAATTATTTTAATATCTATTGGTGCACCACGATAGTTGAATAGCGTAATATCTTTTAATTCAATATCTCCAGCTTTGTAGTCTGAAATAGCCATTATTCAAAAATACTTTCTGCTTCATCTAAAAATTGATCGATATAATCATGATGAAGAATCTTAATTGTTCTTTTAGAATCATTTAATTTTTCTTCATATGTAAAACTTGAAACTTCGCGCCTATCGGTTGCAGGTAAAGAGGCATAGGTCGTTGCATCTATTATTATAACCTTTTCTGGAACAATCGTGCCGTCAAATATAACAGATTGTTTTTGATATATGTGCTCGTAATGATGAATAGTATTCATGGCAGTTTCAACTTTGCCATACTTTCCTTTTACAAACGCATTAAACTGTTGATAATCTAATGGAAGATCGTACTGTGGGTCGATAATATTGTTAACAATACAAATTACCCAGTCTAATGTAATGTCGTTATAATATCTATCCGCAATAAATTGTACAGTTTGACCTTCTTCTATATTATGTGTATAGTATAAAGCTGTTCTTGTTTTCAATATATCTAGAAGTTTAAACCTTACAAGTGGATTTTGTACAATATTAGGAAGGTTCTTTTTTTGAACGTCATATGATATCAATGGGTGTTTTTTAAAAAAGAATGACATATTGTTTACCTATCGTATTTTTCTATTTCTGTTTTAGTAACAATAGAAACTTCTTGGAGAGTAATTGAAAGTTGGACCGACACTGGAAGTTTTTCTGATTCGTTTGGATTGTCTTCATTTCCACCTTCAACAACATGGTATAAAATACCATCTGGGTGATAGTCTACTGACATTCCTGTTAAAACACTTGGTCCGATGTTGTAAAGATAATCTTGATGATGAACATCTACATCAAATTGTTGTGGGTATTTTAACAAACCTCCCATCCCAGTAGTTGTTGATATCTCTGGAGCGGAATGGTACTTGAATAATTTTATAATTCGGTATATATTAAGAGACTCATTATAATTCTTAGCAACCAGTTTCCAATTAAATTGATGTGTTCTTAGGCTTGGGGATTCATATATCATTGCTAGATATGGATTTACCGCAATACCAGCACCAGCCATACCTGCTTTTGCATACTTACCTAATGCTGGTGTTGCTATTGCCATTTCAGCCCCTATTGCAACACTAGCGTCCGTTGTTTTTTTACCAACGTCTTGCATGTTAAATTTGTTTTTAATAGAATCGATATTACCAGCTTGAACTGCTGAATTTACTTCTTTTCCGACGTTAGCAGATATTTCACCCAAAGCACCAATACCACCAGAGGCATAACTTTGATTATATGCTGTAGAAAATTGAACTGGTAATGGCAAAAAAACTCTATGTATATCAGACGTTACGGGAAAATCAGCTTTTCTTAAAAGTTCCGAACTGTTAATTCTAAAAGCCATCCAGTGATCTACTTTATCTAAATTGTCAGGAAAAGAGGTGGTCTTAGTTGGATTACTCAATGCCGCTGCTAATGCAGTCGTTGCTTCTTTGCTAGTATTATTTGGTGTACTATCTGCAACTCTAGATGATCGAGCCATTTATAAATATCCTTACTTGAAACTTTAACTGGTTACATATATTTATAATGACTGCACAAAGAAGTAAGTATAATCCTGTCAATCCATCCAAATATAAAGGCGATCCTACGGGTATTGTATGTCGTAGTTCGTGGGAACGGAAGTTCTGCGTTTGGTGTGATCATACATCAACAGTCCTTAAATGGTCTTCCGAAGAGTATATAATCCCATATATAAGCCCAGTAGACAATCGCCGCCATCGTTATTATCCTGATTTCTATGTTAAAATAAAGAATGCAGACAACATTATAGAAGAATGGATTGTCGAAGTAAAACCTGCTGCTCAAACAAAAGAACCTAAGAAACAAAAACGAATCACCAAACGATATATTAATGAAGTTAAAACCTATGCAGTTAACATTAGTAAGTGGGATTATGCCGTAGAGTGGTGTAAAGACCGTAATTATAAGTTTGTAATCTTTACTGAACATGAATTAGGTATTAAGTAACTAATAGTATCAATGAGGTACAATACCTATTATAACTACAATCATTATACATGTCAATGCTTTTTTTGATTATAAATAATAAAAAGGAGATTTTACTTTGCCCGCATACGTATTCGATGATATTTTAGCCAAAGGTGTTCGTCAAGGACAGATCCCTGCGCGGACACAATCTGCGCGAACATGGTTTCGAAATACTGCCAAAAAAGTATCAATAACTCCTAATGCATTAATGAAAGAAGATCGTACACAATTAAAAAATCGTGCTGCGATTGGTAAGATGTATTTCTTTACATATGACCCAAAGCATAAAAAGACGCTACCATATTACGATAGATTCCCACTCATATTCAAGGTTCAGAATGTTGCTGGAGGGTTCCATGGTATTAACATGCATTACTTACCGTTGCCGCTTAGAGCTAAACTAATGGATGCTCTGTATGATTTAGCATCAAATACGAAGTATGATGAAGGAACTAAGCTGAAGATTAGTTATCAAATCCTTAAAGGTATAAGCAAAGTATTCAGACCAACATTTAAAATGTATCTGAACGAACACGTAAGAAGTAGATTTCTAGAGATATCTTCATCAGATTGGGACATGGCTTTATTCTTACCACTAGAGAATTTCGAAAAAGCATCAAAGTCTCAGGTCTGGAAAGATAGTCGCGCTGAAATAAGAGGACGATAAGATGGGTTTTGACATAAACAAATTTACCGCCGAGTTAAACAAAAGTGGTATAGCTCGTTCGTCTGATTTCGAGTGTGTAATCGATACTAAAAGTATTCTTGGGTTAAACGAAGTTTCCTCGAGTTTACAGTTTCGTTTGGAATCTACAAGTCTGCCAATGAGGTCAGTACAACCAATTGATTATAAAGATTATGGCTATCCTTATAAAATAGGTGGAATGGCAAACACAGTTGAAATTGAGATGGTTATTATTTGTAGCGAAGATTTAAGAGAACGTGATTTCTTTATGTCTTGGCAGGATCTTATTGTTGGGAAACATAGAAAAAAAGAAATAGGAAACAACGAAGCCACTAGAAAAAATATGTTCGATGTTGGGTATTATGATGATTATGTATGTAAACAAGGAGTATCGATATATCAACTAGATCCATCTGGTTTCCGTACATATGCTGTTGATCTTATTGATGCGTATCCGATGAACGTACAACCATTGTCATTATCTTGGGGTCAAACCGAAATTCAAAAAATGAACGTAACTATGACGTTCCGGTATTTTGAAGAAAGAAACGAAAATCTTGGCGGTCAAACAGCTCAGGTAACAGAGAAGTTTGGTGGTAGACCTGCAAAACATATTAGTCTACAACAACTTCTAAACCCTCAAAAATTCCTCAAAGGAGAGGGAATGAGAATGTTAAGATCACAAGCATCTAAACTTAAAAAATCTGGACTTGATATTAACTTTTAATATAATGTGGAGAAATATACTATGGCTTTGCCAAAATTAGTTACCCCTGAATATGAAACAGAAATACCTTCTACGAAAGAAACAATTACTTTTAGACCGTTCCTTGTCAAGGAAGAGAAAATTCTTTATATGGCTCTTGAGAGTGGAGAAGCAAATGATATTAAGAATGCAATTTTACAGATTATGGATTCTTGTATTATAACACCAGGAGTTAATGTTGATAAATTTACCACGTATGATGTTGAATTTATTTTTATTAAACTAAGATCAAAATCCGTAGGGGAAATTATTGATATTAACTTAAAACATAACAACAGTCAATGTGAATATCAAACTCCATATAAACTTAATTTAGAAAAAATAAAAATTAAATTTGATGAAAAACATAAAAAAGTTATTCAAATTACTGATAAAATTGGAATTAAAATGAAATCTCCTAGTCTGAACGATGTTCTTTCTTTGAGTAATTCCACTGATATGGTTGATAATGTTTTCAAAATATTATTAAAATCTGTAGAGTGTATTTTTGACGAAGATACTGTATACGATGATTTCACTGAAAAAGAAATCGAAGATTTTATGGAAAGTTTGACTCAAGAGCAGTTTATTAAAGTACAGAATTTTTATAACACAATGCCAAAACTATCTCACGAGATTACTTGGACATGTAAAGAATGTAATGAAACAGAAACTATTAAACTTGAGGGCTTACAAAGTTTTTTTATATAGCGCTCGGTCATGATAGTTTAATTAATATCTATCAAACTAATTTTGGACTAATGCAGCACCACAAATATAGTTTGACTGAGTTAGAAAATATGATTCCATTTGAAAGAGAAATTTATATATCATTGCTGATACATTACCTTGAAGAAGAAAACAAAAAACTAGAACAAAGAAAATAAAACAATGGCAGATTTCCAGAATGTAATTGATAAAGTTAGAGACATGCACAAATATACTCGTAGCGGTGCAGGTCCGAACACAATTAAAGGAGCAAAAGAAGCTCTTCTTGCTCCATTACAACAAATTGTCGATAATACAGATAGAACTGCTGATGCTATCACTGGGCAAACAGATGCATTGAAGCAACAGAAACTTCTAGACGCCGATAAAGCATTAACAAAAGGCAGAAAAGGTGGTGCTGGAAAAACTCCTGGTATAATGAAAGGCGCATCACAAGCCGCTGGTGGTGCTCTTTCTGGATTAGGTGGATTACTTGGTGGTCTTGGTGCAGCTGGGATGGGCGCTGGATTAATGGTTCTTGGACCTGGACTTACTGCATTGTCAATCGGTTTAGGTACATTTGCAAACCCAATAACTGCTGTTGGTGGTGCTGCTCTTCTTGCATTTCTTGGTGGTCTTGGTGGTGTTACTTGGTTAGCAGGCAAAGGCGCACAAGAAATCGGCAAAGGTCTTGACGATATTGGTGATGGTATCGATGGATTAGATGAAGTCGGTAAAAAAATTGATATGGAAAATTTGAAGTCAGTTGGTGTGGGTTTAAAAACATTTTTAGAAAATGTTGGTAATACAACAAAAGAAGGATGGTTTGGCGCGGTATTAACATTCCTTACAGGCGATCTTGTCAACATTGCTGATGGAGTGGATAAATTCAACAAAATGAATGTTGACAAAGGAAAGATGATAGAGGCTGGTGAAGGTCTTAATGCTTTCATGTCTGCTATGGGTGCAGGTTCTTTCTTTGATAAACTCAGTGGGGCTATATCAACAAAGATAGTCCCCGACATGACAAACTTAGCAGGTGGTATGCAAAAACTATCTGATGTTTCTAAAACCTTTGATCTAGGTCAATTTAAAAATATGGCTGAAGGTATGGAGGGAATTCATCAACCGTTAGCAGAATTTGCAAAAGCAGGGGTTGTAGCGAACTTGGTTGGTGATGAAGCAATATCAGACCTTGCATCTGGTATCACTGCTTTAAATAAAACAGAAGTTGATAGACTATCAGAAGTTGCAACTGGAATGAAAGCGCTTGATAAAGACTTATTCGAACTTATAAAATCTGCTTTAGCAGGAAGTTTTGCTGGTTCAGATTCATTAAAAGATATTGGCGATGGAGTAACACATTTAAATAAAACAGAAGTTGATAGACTATCAGAAGTTGCTGATGGATTAAAAATAATCAATGAACCATTAAAGTCTATAACTGGGCTTGGGCTTGCTGCTAACTTTGTAGGTAAAGGAACAATAACTGACCTTACAGATGCTGCTTCTGACATGAACGAGAGACTTGGTAGTGATGACGCATTAAAAAAATCAATAATTGTATCAAAAGTTTTTACTGAACTTTCTGGTGGATTAAAAATGTGGACTGGAGCGACATTCTTAGAATCGTTGTCTGGTGTTGGTAAATCTATTCTTAACTTCATTTCTGGTGAAGAAAGCCCAATTACTGGAATTTTGAAACTTACAGATAAAGCAGCAGATTTGACAAGTGTTTCTGATTCATTGATAAAAATAGGCGAAGCATTATCTTCCTTTTCTTCTATTAAGATTAATTCTGGCGATGTTGACTTTGAAGGTCTTGCTAAAAAATTAGGAGCAGCAGTGCCTCTTATGGAAGGATTAGCAAAGGGCGGAAAAGTTGATACTGGTTTTTTTGGTAGTATTGATTTTGGTAAAGGTATTTTGTCACCAGATTTAAAACTAGATGAAGTGACTGGGGCGATACAAAAGATAAATAATATTTTAGGGTTCCAACCAAAAATACAAGCTGAAGCAGTAAACGCTGGGTCAACTGCTGTTGCTGATGGGCAAAGATCATCTGCTAGTGGATCAATGGTTGTTGCTCCAACTAATAACAATCAACAAACAACAAACACTAATGTTGTAAACAATACTCAAAACGCACCAAAAGTATCAGCAAGACCATCTCAAATGCGTGGTGGCACCTATCCAATTTATAGTACATAAAAAAGGGGGAACCCAACGGATCCCCCCTTGAAAAGCAATGATGCTTTTGCTTAGTCTTCTTCAGCTAACTTCTTAAAGAAGTCTAGACTGTCATCAGAAGATTCTTCGCTCCAGGGAGCAGCTTCCTCTTTAACTTGAGGCGCGGCTTTTTGAGGAGCCGGAGAAGATTGCATAACATCATCTTCTATTTCAGACGCGGCGGACGATACCGCTGTTGCTCCAAGAACACGATTAAGCCGAGCTTGTAGCTCTGTGTAGCTCTTGAAGTTTTTGCGATCCGCAAATTCCTTTAGGGAATATTCAGAGGACCAAACTTTTTCCATAACATCATCATCTTCAGAGAGAATAGATGCTGAATCAAACTCGGACTTATCGTAGTTGCGATAGCCTTCTACATTCCGAATCTTCATCTTGAAGTTAGCACCTTCCCAAAGATCAAATGGGTTCACAGGAGATTCGTCTTCAAACTCAGGAGACATGCTCTCATTGATCTTATCAAAGATTTTCTTACCAAACTTATAAAGGAAAACTTTACCTTCATTCTCAGGATGAGATGGATCTTTAACCATATAGATGTTAGCGATATAGCTCAAACGTCTCTTCTGCTTACGAGCCTGTTCCTTACCAGCTTCATCACCACGATTCCATAGAGTAGTATTATACTCACCAACTGGATCTTGTTCGTTTAGAGTAGTAAGAGAGTTCTCAATGTACCAACCGCCTGGACCTTGAAAACCATGAGAGAACAAACGAGTCCAAGGGATATCCTCACCTTTTGGTGCAGGAAGGAAACGAATAACAGCATAACCGTTACCAGCTTTATCAACTTCAGGTTGCCAGAACCGTAGATCGCGTTCATTCTTACTTTGGTTGTTAGACTGAAGTTTACTAGTTTCTTGGATGATTTTATCGTAGGTAGATTTGCTTGACCGTTTAAGGTCGGCGAAAGATGTAGTCATATTTTCGTATCCTTATGTTTTGTATTTCGTTGTATTTCGTTTTATCCACTTTAGCTCATAATCACTATATTAAATATACTATACTTAGTAGTAAATGTCAATCTTTTTTTTCTCTTTCTTTTAAAACATTATAAAAAAATGGTTCGTTTGTTGTAGCATTAAAGGCATTCGGTATACCTAATCTTTGTTCAAGATCCGCTACCCGCTGGCGAAGCTCTCGGAGTTCACCAACGTATCTTTCAACTTCATTGTTCACAAGGTACTCCTGTAGTTGTAGGAGTAACAGATCCATCTTTGTTTACTTGCTTCAAGTAAATCTTATCAACTTTCAAACCAAAAGGTCCAAAAGCTATTTCACCAGTGTCAGATGGATTAATAACTACATCGTGGCAACCAATCCATACATATTCTGGCTTGCCATTAGCTTTACTCCATACGCCACTAGGAGCACAAGCACCTAAAAAGCCAAGAGCTACTAATGATAATATAATTTTATTCATAGTAATGTCTCCTTTGTTAATTGTTTACATTTGTCGATATCATACCGTACGAATGATTTATAATTATTCAATAACTTCTTTTTCTCATCCCAAATAATGTCATCTATCTTAGCATTCCAATATCGAACAAAGCCAAGAACGCTATCAAGAATGATGACTGTCTCTGTTGTTATTTTGTTTTGAAGAAAAAGTTTAAGTAGAATTGGATGATCGTTCTTATCTACAACAATAAGATCGTTAGCTGATATATCATTTTCGCTGCAATAATCAGACAACCAACGTAGGTCGTTATGAAAATTATAGGTAATACTTTCAGAACTCTTTCGCCAATTTGCATAATTATCTTCGCTTTCTTTTGATATTAAATTACCAATCCAATTGTTTCCACCCACAATAAAATTACTAACAAAGAACTCAACAAGCTCATCCTTAGAGTATTTCTTTTGTAGCTTTCTAAAAAAGAACTTATCGTTTCTTTTCAAAAAAGATTCGGACTTAGCACGTACCTTACCGTTGTATTTAAAGTAGTCATAATCGCTCGTGAAGTGTTGCTTCAGAGCGAGATATGTTTTATACGCATCAAATCCTTCATTTACATCATACATAATCATACTGGCAGACTGTTAATCTTTTCTTTCATGAGGTTGAGGTCACTTGCTTCAAGAGCAATACACTGTTTAATCTTTGTATTGATTAGCTTTGCCGCTGTTTCAACTTCAATTTCATTCTTATCGCAGTACCAGCATATGGCATCCATATATGGTATCTTTAATTCATTAACAACTTTTTCAATTGTTATTGAGAAGTTCTTTGTATCGAGCATTTATTTTTCCCATCTATAAAAAATATGATCATCAATCTTTGTTGTTCGTGTCTTTGTTGCAGCCCAAGCTGGCTTAACATAGTCCGCATGATAGTGTGTTGCACCATCAGTAATATCTACCACAAGCTGAGTTATAATAATATCTGCAAGTTTTGTTATATTCATAAACGTATCAAAATCTTTTACAGTATCAGATAGACCATCGCAAAACCAACTAAATTGACAACGGTGTTTAATAGGGTATTCTTTTGTTTTGTCGTTCCAAGATACTCTGGTCGGACCTTCCATTACAACTTCGCATATTGTATTGGGGTAACGATGGTCGTTCATACGGTTGATAGTTACCAGTGCCACAGCCATTTGTCCAGCTATAGATTGGTTCCTTGCTTCATGATATATATTCATGGCAAGGCAGATCAGCTCGGGATCTGTTTTCTCTTCTACAATTTCAGGCTCCACAACAGCCTCAACAACTGGTTCAAGAACTTCTATAGGAGGGCTAACCTTTTCCTCAGCAAGAATAAAACTTGCTGAGAATGCAACTAACGAAATCGCAGGTATTACCAATAAGTATTTTTTCATTCACATCCCTCATCATCAATCAATATAACAATAATAACCTATTTAATTACATAAGTCAAGGGTTATTTTCATTTTTCTGGAACAACTGCTATTGCCCGAGAAACCTCTTTGTCCAAATCACCCATAGTTTGCGTTAAGGAAGTCAATTGATCGCGTAGATCAAAAGCACCAGATGTTGTATTGTCTCCATCTAACGCTTCAAGAACTTGTAATTTCTGAGTAAAGCAAGCTACATGACTGGCCATTTCGTTTAAAGTATGTAATTTCATTTCATTGTTTGTCATAATATAGTTTCCTATCAAGTGTTAATCCCTATTATACTAATTATAGTTTATTTTCATAATAAAGTCAAGGGTTATTTTCAATAAAAACAATGTTTTTTGAAGATTCAACAATCAATGTTGGTTCTGAACCAGCGCGGTTTATCCATATAAAATAGACAACCATACTAAATACTAATAGAACTATAATAACCTTGCCAATTTCACCCATAATGTAAAGAACCCTGTCCCAAAACGCATTTTTTTCTTTGATGCGTTCTTCAGTAGCTTCTTTCAGTTTTTTACGCTTTATGTTGCGTTCTACAATCATCTTCTCACGTGTCTCTATAATCTCTGTCCATGTTCCTAATCCAAACTTGTTGTCGATCCGAATACCCAAGTTTAAGATGTCCCGGTCTATTTTCTTCTGTTCCAACACCATGGCCGCAACATTACCAACACTAAGATCGTCTTCTGTATCTTCGTTTGTTTTTTTATTAAAGAAAAGGCTCAATTTGCTTTTGGGTTTAACTTGTTTGCTTTTCTTTACTTCTTTTGCTACAGCATCACGGTGTTTGAATAGCGAGTCGAGTCCAGAGTAAATACCTTTTACATCATCAGCTGTATCAATAGCGGACTTTACAGCATCGACGGCACCTTTTACAAGTGCAAATGCAGCCATACTTTCTACAATCATGTTATTTCCTCATATTTGCTAAAGGATTTTCCAATGCTTTCTTTATCTTATTATTTATCTCACCCTTTAAATTTTTCATCTCGCTCTTAATACGAGTTTCAAGATTATCCATATCGTTTCGTAATTGCTCTCTGCGTTTATCAAACCGATCACTACTATCTGTCACTAACTTGCGAACTTTTGTATCGTTAGTATCAACACTTTCTCTTACCATACGAAACGCTTCTTTACCACGCTTCTCTATATCATCCACCTGTTTTGACATATGATGTATTTCTTCTTTTAAGTCTCTTTTTATATCTTTTGTATAATCTCTTGCATCATTGGCTGATTGTTTTATCATATTTTCCATCTCTTTAAGTGCTACCATCTCACCATGCAACACTGCAAGTTTTTGTTTAAAGTCAGACAAATCTGGTGCTTGATAACTTTCTATTTTTTCTTTCATATCCATATAATCTTTATACACTTCAAACGCACCATATAGACCACCAACCAGAGTCGATAATGCCATAACGATAGCAATCATTTTACCGCCTTTAAATTTTACTCCAGCAAATTCTACTTCAGCCATGATTATCTCCTATACTGGGTTCCTATTAATGCATCGTGATCACTGTCACTGCCACCAAATAAAAAATAAGATGTATAGTTGTTATCTGATATATTATTATCAGGTATTGATCTGTCACTAAAGAAATTAGGTGTATCTTTCAGTTGCGCTTGAGTATTGAAGAAACTCTTTGTGTTACCCAACACTTGCATAATAACAAGTGTTTTTATTTGATTGGTATCGGAGTATTTTTTGTTGCCCATCTTCTTAACTGCTTTATTTCCAGCCTTTGACATAGCCTTCTTCTTTACCGCTGCCTTCTGTTTGACAGTAGTCTTTTTTCCTTTTGACTGAGTGCTCGAATTAGAACTTCTAGACGGAGCAGAACTTCCAGATTTTTTGGGCTCAACAATGGAAACTTTGGATTTTGCACTCTGTTTTTCTTGAGCAACTTGTTGTTTGACTTCTGGTTCTGCTTCTGGTTCAACTTCAAGGGATGATGAGACTGATTCTGACTCCACAGATGTTCCTGTATCAGATGTACTTGCTGTATCATTTGTTATCTCCGATATCTGTGCTATTTCAGCAACTTCTAAAGTAGTTTCTACTGAGGCAACAACTGTTGGTAATGGCACAACTACAACAGGTGCAGATATAGTTGTTTCTGCTACGCTTGTATCACTAACAATATCAATTGTTCCTGTTGCAATATCATCTGCTGTAGATGTGCTTATAACAGCGCATGTGTTTAGAACTTCACAGCTAATATTAGTAATGAGAGTATCGTATGTTAATGCTGTAGTAATTGTCTCTTCTATTTCGTTATAGGTAAAGGTAGTAAATACATCATTAAAGAAAGGACCAAATCTGTGATCGCCATTAAGAGCTGTATTTCCAAATATAGTTAACACCCCAGTATCAACAACACTCCCAGAATCTATTTCTAATGCACCAGTTCTAATAGTTGGGGCAAATATTACAGTACTACCAATTTCAGTACTACCCAATGATGAATTATCTGAATCAAACAATTCTAATTTTATTGACCAAGTATCTGCTAGATTGTTTCCTGCTTGATCATTATCTACTTCTGCACCAAAAGAAAATGTCATTCCCTGTGCTTCTTCTGTCGAATTAATTGCGTCTGGAAAAAGATCATCCTGGGTATACGATTGGGTTATCGTGCCACCGTTGCCTGCCATAAATCCATTATTAGGA
>Ga0307986_10002858_pt1 | contig 12217 bp, 13 predicted proteins | sample EllFjometageno82_FD_203170 | JGI IMG/M metagenome (GOLD analysis project Ga0307986, IMG submission 203170) | Marine microbial communities from Ellis Fjord, Antarctic Ocean - #82 | ecosystem: Environmental > Aquatic > Marine > Unclassified | place: Southern Ocean | collected 2014-10-09
TTAATGACTATAGTGCTTTGATTGAAAGAGGTGTTCTTTTTCAGCTAAACTTATTATCTTTAATAGGATATTACTCTAACGACGTTAAGTTAAATGCAGAGTTGTTAATTAATAATAATTTAATCTCTTATGTTGGAACTGATTGTCACAACAAACATCATGCTCAGCTATATCATAAATGCGAAAGCATGAAATCCTGGCATCAATTAGTAAATAGCGGGAAATTATTAAACGATAAATTATAAGCTGGCACTCGAAGTGTTTATACTTCTATCTACTTTTTTAAATAGTCCTTGTAATACTTTTCCAGGCCCTACTTCTACAACTTCAGTTACTCCATCTTTTAGCATATTTTCCATTATTTGAGTCCATTTTACTGGTGCAGTTAATTGCTTGATGAGGTTTTCTTTTATTTTTTTTGGAGATGTTATAGCGGATGCATTTACATTTTGATAGATAGGATAGAGACCTTTTTTAAAAGTAGTTTTATTGATTGCTATTTCTAATTCTTCTTTTGCTGGCTTCATTAATGGAGAATGAAACGCTCCACCAACTTGAAGTTTTAATGCTCTTCTTGCTCCAATTTCTGTTAATTTTTTACATGCAATATCAATACCTGCAAAGCTTCCAGATATAACTAGCTGGCCTGGGCAATTATAGTTTGCAGGTACAACTATTTCACTAATTTCATTACAAATCTCTTCAACCTGATTGTTTTCAAGACCAATAATAGCTGCCATTGTTGATGGGTTTTTTATGCATGCTTTTTGCATTGCTTCAGCTCTTTTTTTAACTAGTATTAATCCATCTTCAAAGTCTATATATCCTGCAGAAACTAATGCAGAAAATTCACCAAGAGAATGGCCTCCCACAAAATCAGGTCTAAGCTTATTTTTTAGTAATTTGAATAGGATGACTGAATTTAGGAAGATTGCAGGCTGGGTAATATTGGTCGCTTTGAGGGCTTCTGAATTATCTCCAAACATAATTTCAGTTATATTATAACCTAAAATAGTATTAGCTTTCTCAAATAACTGTCTAGCTTCACTTGAAGCGTCAAATAAATCTTTACCCATTCCAGGAAATTGAGCTCCTTGCCCAGGAAAAACAAAGGCCTTCATTATGTAATTAGATTCATAAATTCAGATCTAGTTTTTTCATCTTTTAAAAATAGTCCTGAAAAAGCTGACGTTGTTGTTGATGAGTGTTGTTTTTGGACGCCTCTCATTTGCATGCATAAATGTTGCGCCTCTATAACTACAGCAACTCCTTTTGGATTTAATGTATCTTGTATACAATCTTTTATTTGATCTGTCAGCCTTTCTTGAACTTGAAGTCTTCTAGAAAAAACATCTACAATTCGAGGTATTTTGCTCAGTCCAACAATATGTCCATTTGGTATATATGCCACATAAGCTTTTCCAAAAAAAGGCAACATATGATGCTCGCACAAAGAGTAAAGCTCTATGTCTTTTACTAAAACCATTTGACTATAATCTTCCTTAAACATTGCATTTTTAAGTATTTCTGATGGATTTAGACTATATCCATTTGTTAAGAAATCCATTGATTTAGCAACTCTTTCTGGAGTTTTTAAAAGCCCTTCTCTTTCGGGGTCTTCTCCAATTTCTTTTAAAACTAATCTAATATTTTCAGCTAACTTTTTATTATGCACTTTTCTTTTCTGTTTATGTTTTATTTTACAAATATAGTACCTTTTCTTTGTAACTTTGTTATAATGAAAATTCTAATTATAGCAGCAACTAGTAGGGAGGTTTTGTCAAAAAATTTTACTGATTGTGATATTTTGATAACAGGCATTGGAATGATAAATGCATGCTTTGAACTAACTACTTATCTTAAAAAAAACCTTCCTGATTTAATTATAAATATTGGAGTTGCTGGATCTTTTAATAAAGACATTTCTTTAGGTCAGGTTCTTGAAGTTTCAAATGATTGTTTTTCAGAGATAGGAGTTCAGAATAAAAATAGATTTCTAAATTTAAATGAAATTGGTTTTGATGTTATTACTAATTTTAAATATCCCGCAGAAACTAAATTAGTTCAAGCTAATGGAATTACGGTAAATACTGTTCATGGAGAAAAAAAATCTATTAATGAGGTTTTTGGTAGATTAAATCCTGATGTTGAATCTATGGAAGGCGCGGCTTTTATGATGGTTTCACAAAAGTGTAATATTAGATTTATTCAAATTAGAGCAATTTCAAACTATGTTGAAGAAAGGAATAAAGAAAATTGGGATCTTGTTTTGGCAATTAGAAATCTAAATATTGAGTTGAGACATATTATTAATAATTTATGATAATAAATTTAGCATTTTCACCTTGTCCAAATGATACTTTTATTTTTGATGCATTAGTTAATGATAAAATTGATACTGAAGGTTTAGACTTTAGAATTGTGCTTTCCGATGTAGAGCAGTTAAATAATTGGTCTATGCAACATCGCCATCATGTTACTAAGTTAAGTTATTTTGCCTTTACTAAATGTTTTAATTTTTATAAAATTCTTAATAGTGGTTCAGCAATTGGAGAAGGTTGTGGCCCTATACTTATAAAGAAACCTAATACAATATTATGTAATTCGAGTAAAATCGCCATTCCTGGTGAGCATACAACAGCAAATATGTTATTAGGTTTTGCATATCCAAATTTAAAGAATAAAGATGCAGTGCTTTTTTCAGAAATAGAAAAACTTGTGCTGCAGAATAATTATGATGCTGGAGTTATAATTCATGAAAATAGATTTACATATAAAGAGAGAGGTCTTATTAAGGAGCGAGATTTAGGTGATTTTTGGCACAAGGAAACAACTCTCCCAATACCTTTAGGTGGGATAGTGGTTAGTAGAGATTTGTCTTTAGAGATTCAATATAAAATTGATAGAGTGATTGTGAAAAGTATTAAATATGCAGTTGATAATAAACCATTATTATCAGAATATGTAAAATCAAATGCTCAAGAAATGAGTGATGATGTTATTAATTCACATATTAATTTATATGTTAATGATTTTTCTTTATCACTTGGTGATTTGGGAAAAGCATCTATTTTAAAGATTTTTGAAAAGCTAAATATTGAAAGTTCTAATATATTTTTAGAGTAAAGATGATTATAAAGTTAAAAAACACACTAGCTCTTTATATTAAGTTAGAATCACATATTTTAAATATTATTAAAGCGCAGTTCTTTATTCAGATTGTAGGTGGTGCTTTTTTCCTTATTTTAAACATATTCTTAGCTAAGAATGGTTTTTCTGATTCTGAGATTGCACATTTTATATCTTTTCGTTTTTTAGCTGTTATGTTACTCGCTTTCCCTCTTGGTTTTTTTATAAAAGGAAGAGCCCTTAAACCTTTTTTGTTTTTAGGAAACCTGGGGGTTCCAATCATTGCTATACTAGTTGTCATGGCTATCAAGTATCAACAACAGGATTTATTGCCATTTTTGTTTGTTTCTTGGGGTATATCTTATACTTTTTTTCAAGTAAGTGTATTGCCATATATCATGCGAAATACGAGTAAAGAAAATCAATCTCATGCTATTGCTTTGAGTTTTGCTACAAATAGTTTTGGAATGATTTTAAGTGGTTTATTGATTTTTATTTTTGATAGCCTTACGTCTTTAGATAACGGCCAGGTTTTAATGCTCATCTCTTTAATTGGTTTTTTTGGGCTTAAGTATATTTTTCAGATAAATACTGATGATATCTCTAATAAATCTAGAATTAAATTAACTGAATTTTCTAGCGATTTAGATTGGTTATTAATAGCTAAGGCTGTTATACCAACATTAATTATTGCAGTTGGAGCTGGTTTGACCATACCTTTTATTAATTTATTTTTCTTTCATAATTTTTATATTGAAGCTGCAGATTTTGCTTTAATAGGTTCTTGTACTAGCGTACTAGTTGCTATCAGTTCTCTTTTTGTGCCTAAAATTAAAAGTAGGTTTGGTTATAAGAAGGGAATTACTATAAGTCAAAGTATCGCAGTTTTTGCATTAGTAATATTAGCTACTACTGAGTTTTTTACAGATTATTGGTTTGCTTTTCCTATTGCATTATTATGCTATTTGTTACGAGCGCCATTAATGAATATGGCAGCTCCAATGACTTCACAGCTTACTATGAATTATGTAGGAAAAGATAATCAAGAGATGCTTAGTGCAATTATGGCTGCAATTTGGAGTGGTAGCTGGTACTTTAGTTCTCAGATATTTCGGTTTTTGATTGATTTAGGTTTTCCATATTCTTATATTTTTTATATCACGGCAGCTTTTTATTCTATTGGTATATTCAGTTATTATTTATTAATACTGTCTTATCAAAGAAATAATTTAAATTAATGTTAATTTGTATAAATAATATTATTGTGATATGACATTAGGCAAATGGGTTGGAATAGGTGCAGGTTGGTTTTTTGGAGGACCAATTGGTGCTATTATTGGCTATTATATTGGAAAGAACTTCTTTAATGGTAAGAATGATCAGGAAAAAGCATATGAAATATCATTATTGATTTTAGCTTCTCTTGTAATTAAAGCAGATGGTAAAATTGTTAAAGAGGAACTGCGTTATGTTAAGGATTTCTTTACTAAAACCTTTGGTGTTGCAAAGTCGGCTAAGTACTATGAGATTTTTAATACTTTAAATAAACAAGCCTTATCTTCTAAGTTAAGAGGCGTTTGTTTACAGCTAACTCAATCAGTTAACCATGCAGCTAGGCTGCAGATAATTCATTTTTTATTTGGTGTTGCTTCTAGTGATGGGGAAATTCATCAGCAAGAAATATATTTGATTAATAAAATAGCTAGTTATTTAAATATTAATGATTATGATTTTAATTCTATTTACGCTATGTTTTCAAAAAATGGAAATGGTTTTGATAGATATTATAAAATTCTTGAGGTTGATAAAACAGCAACTCTTGATGAGGTTAAAAAATCATATAGAAAATTAGTAATGAAATATCATCCTGACAAGCTTCAAGGTGTTAGTGATGATATTGTCAAGTTAGCTAATGAAAAATTCTTATCTATTCAAGAGGCTTATGAAAAAATTTCAGAAAAAAAAATATAGTTTTTTTTTAATATTTCTTTTTTTATTTCTTTCTTCATGCTGGGGAGGTGATGTTAAGCATTATAAAGATTTGCCAGAAAAAAACATTAAAGATTCTCTCAAGATTCAAAAATTAAAGATACAAACTCACTAAGTTTTTTTAATAACTCTCATATAGTGTTATTTAAAATATTTTAAAGGAACAATAAGCATGCCAAAAGATTCTCCGTCTTCTTTTTCAATATTTTTATGATGTATTTTATGAGCTCTTTTGATTGCTCTGATATATTTGGAGTTTGTATTTCTAAAAATTTTAATTCTTTGATGAATTATTATTTCATGAACAATAAAATAAGCAAAGCCATATAGTGCAATACCAATACCTATATATAGGAAATAATTAGAGTTTATTGATCCTAAGATTATAGACGCCATTGATGGTAATGCAAATATCAGAAAAAAGTAATCATTCTTTTGAATTTTTTTGCTTTTATCAACTTGATGATGATCTAAATGAACATTCCAAAGCATCCCGTGCATAATATATTTATGAGTAAACCATGCTACAAGCTCCATAGTAAAAAAGGTTAGGGTAGTAATAGATACATTTAATAACATCATTTTTTTAGAGGTTTTTGATAGTTTCTGAAATATATTTTTTGAGTTTTTTATCCTTGACAGAATTTATATTTGTATTAATAAACTCATAATCCTCAATTAAATTTTTATTATACATTAAAAATCTTGGAGAGTTTTTTTGTGCAGAATAACGAATAAGAGCTATCTCAATATTAGCTGGTTCTTTAATGATTGCATTTTCAATAATTTCTTTTCCTTTTTCAAAAAATTCAATTTTTTTAAATGGATTTTTTAAGTGTTTAGATTTTAGTAATAAGTTTGCGCCGTAGTATGCTGATAGTACATTGGTTTTGTTTTTATTTTCAACAAGTAAGTGATTTAACGAGTCTAACTTTGAATCATTATTGCTTGATTCTAAGTATAATCTTCTGATATCTTGCATACTTTGGGCATTGGAAATATTAAGTGAAAATGCTGCCAAAATAATTATCCATTTTTTCATATTAAATTCAGTCTGTATTTAATTTCAATTTTAATTAAGGTTATAATTTTTAAAGTATTTGGAATTCTTATTCTTTTCTGTAATATCTGATTTGCAGGTGTTTTTTTTATTTTTTTAAATAATGAATAATAATATGAGTATGCTAAGAACACTCCTTTTTTTGATTCTGCTGGAAGTTTTTTTACACCTATAAGAGCTAATTTAAACTCATTTTCTATATCTAATTCTATTTTTAATTTTTCTTGGTTATTAAATTTGTTTATGTCGAGATTCGGGAAATACACTCTTTGTAATTGATTATAATCCGCATTCATATCTCTAATAAAGTTAACTTTTTGAAAAACTGAGCCTAGAATCTTAGCATAATCTTCAAGATTATTAAATAAGTTATTTTGATTATTGCAAAACACTCTTAAGCACATAAGTCCTACCGCTTCTGCGGAACCTGCAATATATTCTTTATAACTACTTTCATTATGTTTAGTATTATTAATATCATGCTGCATGCTGTTAAGGAATTGCTCAATAAATCCCCAATCGATATTGTACTTATTTACAACATGCTGAAAGCTATTTAAAATAGGATTAAGGCTGATTTTTTCTTTAATAGCTTGCTTTGTATCTTTTCTATACTTTTCTAATAACTCTTTTTTATTATGATCATGAAAGCTATCAACTATTTCATCTGCTAAGCGAACAAAGCCATAAATAGAGTAAATTGGTTTATGTAATTTTTTGTCTAATAATGAGATGCCTAAAGAAAAGCTAGTGCTATATTTTTTAGTTATAATTTCACTACAAGCCTGTGATACATCGTCAAATATTTTTTTCATATTCTATTATTGCTATTTTTTACTGCTTTTAATTATATGCTCCGCTACTAACTGTCCTGATATTATTGATGGGGGAACTCCAGGTCCAGGCACTGTAAGTTGTCCGCTGTAATACATATTTTTTATTTTTCTGTTTATAATCTTAGGTTTAAGATTCGCAGTTTGAAAAAGTGTATTGGCTAGTCCATATGCATTTCCTTTGTAGGCATTATAGTCTTCTTTGAAATCATTAATGCAGTAGCTTTTTTTATACTCAATATTTTCCATTATATTTTTTTGGCAGTATTTTTCAAGTCTATCTATTATTTTTTTAAAGTATTCTTCTCTAATTTTTTCTGAATCTTTAAGGCCAGATGCTATAGGTATTAGTATAAATACATTCTCTTTTCCTTCAGGAGCTACGTTGGGATCTGATTTTGATGGGCAACATGTGTAGAATAATGGTTTTGAAGGCCATTTTGGGTCTATGTAGATCTCATCAGTATGTTTTTCAATGTCCTCATCAAAAAACAAAGTATGGTGTTCAAGTTTTTCTAATTTTTCTTTTACACCTAAATAAAATATTAACGCTGAAGGAGAGAATTTTTTTGATTTCCAAAATGAATCTGAATAGTTTCGGTATTTTTTTTCTATCAATTTCTCTTCAATATGTGCATAGTCAGCAGTTCCTATAAGGATATCTGCTTTAAAGGTTTTATTTAAGGTTGTTACGGAAGTTACTTTATTTTCAGTAATATTTATTTTTTTAACTTCTTCATTTGTTAGAATATCAACTCCATATTTTTTGCAGATTTCTGCCATTCCTTGTATTACTTCATGAAAGCCTCCAATTGGATAAAATGTACCCTGCTTTATTCCTGAGTATGCCATAAGGCTATATAGTGCAGGTGTATTATTAGCCGCTGTTCCTAAAAATAGAACCGGAAATTCTAGTATATTAATAAGAAATGGGTTTGTAAAATACCTCTTAATATGCTGTCTGTATGTAGTTAGAATTTGAAGTTTATTAATATTTGTAATTATATTTTTTCTAAATAACTCTCCTATTGATAGCCCTGGCGAGTTGTATAGAAAGTCTAAGCCAATATTGTATTTTTCTTCTGCATCCTTCATGAATCGCTTCAGTTTTTTAGATCCATTTTCTTCAAGATTATCAAAAACCTGACAAATCTCATTCCAGTTTGATGGAATGTCTATGTCATTGTTTTTAAATACAATTCTAAAGCCAGGGTTTAATTGAATGAGTTTGTAGAAGTCATTAGCTTCACAATCAAATTCTTTAAAAAAATTCTCAAATATTTCAGGCATCCAGTACCAGCTAGGCCCCATATCAAAAGTGTATCCCTGTTTTTTAAAAGCCCTAGCTCTTCCACCTATGCTAGCGTTCTTTTCTAGCATAATAACTTGATGTCCTGCTTTTGCTAAGAAAGCTGCTGCGCTTAATCCAGAAAACCCACTACCGATAACTATAATTTTTTCCAATTTTATTTTTCTAATTTACCTAATACAAATGTATGTTATAAATATCACTTTTTTATTTTAAAGTTATATTTATTATTAACATATAAGAAGTATGATTTTTTTATTTAGTATAGTTTTTTATTTTAAAATATATATTTTAGAATCCCCAGATCATAGGCAATAATATGTAAACTGCACATGTAAGTATTATAATTGAAATTATATTCATCCAAAAACCTTTTCTAACCATATCATCAATTTTTAGAAGTTTTGATCCAAAAACTACAGCATTTGGTGGTGTTGCTACAGGTAACATAAAAGCACATGAAGCCGCTACTGTAGCGCCGACAAGTAAAAAGTATGGATTAATATTTATTGCTTCAGCCAATGATGCGAGCACAGGAAGGAGCATGGCGGTTGTTGCAAGATTTGAAGTGATTTCAGTAAGAAAGTTTACAATTGTAATAAGTATTAATAGAAGAAAAAGTAATGGAACAGCTTCTAAAACGGTTAACTGATTTCCAATCCAAACTGCTAAACCGCTTGAATCAAATCCTTTTGCTAAAGCCATTCCGCCGCCAAATAGCAATAATATACCCCAAGGAAGCTTTGCAGTATCTTCCCAAGATAAAATAGGTTTTTTGTTGTTTTTACTCGGTAGGATAAATAAAATAACTGCACTAGTAATTGCAATAATAGTGTCATCAATAGCAGGTATATATTTTTTAAGAATAAATGATTGAGTGATCCATGCTAAGGCTGTTGTTATAAAGACAACTAAAACTGTTTTTTCTTCAAAAGAGAATTTGCCTAATTTGCTTATTTGTTGCTTTATTTCCTTTACCCCACTGCTGAAATTCTGATCATTAAATTTAAAAGCAATATTCGTAAGATAAAACCAACATATACAAAGTAGAAATATGCTAATTGGCAATCCAAATGACATCCACTGTAAAAAAGTTATCTCTACATCGTAAGTAGTTTTAATGACTCCAGCTAAAACTAAATTTGGAGGGGTTCCAATTAATGTTGCCATACCACCAATTGAAGCGCTATATGCAATTGCTAACATGAGTGCTTTTCCAAATATTGCATTCTCATTATCAATTGTATTGGGGTTATCTTTTAACTGTGATATAATTGCAAGGCCAACTGGAAGAATCATTACTGAGGTTGCTGTATTGGAAATCCACATTGATAGAAAAGCAGTAGCTGCCATGAATCCAAGTATTATATGTGATTTTTTTGTACCTACAAAATTAATAATGTTTAATGCAATACGTTTATGTAAATTCCACTTTTCAATTGCTATAGCTAAAATAAAACCTCCTATAAAAAGGAATACAAACTTATGCCCAAATGCAGCTGTAGTTGTTTTTAAATCTAAACCTCCTGAGAGTGGGAAAATAATAATTGGAATTAATGCAGTTACTGAAATAGGAACTGCTTCAGTAACCCACCATATAGCTACCCATAGTGTTGAAGCTAAAATTGAAATCCCTTCACTTGAAAGATCTGTTGGATTAAAAAATAGTTTTACTAGTATAAAAACTAAAGGGCCAAGAATAAGTCCGGTAAATTTTTTACTAATCATTAGTAGAGTAAGTTAATTGCATAATTAGATATTGGTGAAAGCTCATGTGCTGCATTTGGAACAATAAATTTTTGCCAATTACAATTAATGTTTTGATTTGATGCAATAGAATTTGCAAGAGTAAAAAAATGATTTGCTCTATCTAGCCTATTTAATCCTTGAAGATCAACAATAGAATTTCTTCTTAGTCCTGGTGCATTAGGGTCATTATCATTTGCACCTACAAGAATTATTAACTGCTTAGAAAGTCTAATATTAAGCTCATTATTTTGGAATGGACCGTTAGACAATCCATAAGGAAAATCTATTGTGTCATCCAAAGTGGTGTACCATCCCGGAGACATAGCGACAGTTGTATTGCGAAATATAGAATTTCCAAATAAAAATGTTCTATGTGCTAGCTGTCCTCCGGCTGAAAACCCGATAAGATTATATTTATTAGATGTATTGGTGCTTGCATCCTTTACATAGTTAAAAATAGGGTCTAAAACTGAAAATGTCCATTTGTCTTCTTGATTTAATGTTGAAGGTGAAGGATTATCTCCATCTATAAAAATATTTGCAAGATTATATCCATCTCCCCCTGTAAAGAAATCATTACTAAATTGCGGTACGATAACTATAAAATTTAGTTGGTTTGATTTACTAATTAATGTATTACGATGATTGCTTCCATTACGTTCGGCACCATGAAGGGAAATTAAAATTGGGAGGTCATTATTAAGATTCTCTGGCACATGATAGAAAACTTCAATAGGCTTATTGATAAAAGGATCGTACTGATTGTAGATAAAAGAACCGGTACCAGCTAGTGGAGGTGTATTTAATGAATTTGTTATTTCTTCATTTCTATCACAGCCAAATAAAATAAGAGTGAAACTTATTAATATAAATTTTTTAATCATTTTAAAGCATAAATAAATTTTCAGCTAAGTTATGTAATTCTAAAAAAAGAATATGTAGATTTTATATTTGTCTTATGTTTTTTTTAAAAAATAATTTTTTATTTTTTAGTTAAAGATGATTATGAAAATTTATTTTTTGAATAAAAATCAAATTGCTAGATCTAAATTGTCTTATAAATAATATATATATGTGTCAAAATATTTAGAAATTTTGTATTAATTTAGAAGCAAATAAAATTTCATAATATGAATCTTAAAAACAAAATATATTTAGCTATAATCTTTGCTATTTCACCAATTATAATCTTTGCTCAAAGTTCTAGCTTAGTTTTAACAGGAATAATGGATTTCACAGTACCTGCTGGGGGAAGTAATGGTAAGGCTATTCATGTAACTGCAACTGATACAATTTCTGATTTAAGTCTTTATGGAATTGGAGTAGCAAATAATGGAGGAGGTACTGATGGTCAAGAATATACATTTGATGCTATTTCATTACTTCCAGGAGAAGATGTCATTGTAGTAAGATCTATATTAGCAATGTCATCATATTTTGATACTTGTTTTACAGAATTTGAATACGTATTAGACTTTAATACTGGTTCAATCTCTCAAAATGGTGATGATGCTATTGAATTGTTTTTTAATACAAATGTTATTGAGACTTTTGGATATATTAACGTTGATGGAACTGGTGAGTGTTGGGAGTATACTGATTCATGGGCTTACAAGGATACTTTAAGTACTGATACATGTGCTGGTGGTAATTGGATATTTGGCTATGTAAATTGTACAGATAATTCAACGACTTCATACTCATCAAATTGTCCTTATCCATTATGTCCATTACCTCCAAATGCTGGATGTAATGATCCATTTGCTTTAAATTATAATCCTTTAGCTACATATAATGATGGATCTTGTTTGTATTCCGGATGTTTAGATCCTCTTGCTTCAAATTATTGTTCTTCTTGTAATGTTAGTGATAGTTTATCTTGTATTTATCCAGCTTGTAATATAGTTGGATTATCTGAAGATTTTGAATCAAATAATTTAAACACAAATGGTTGGATAACTTACTCAGGAACAGAAGCTAATGCTATTTTAACATCAACTAATGCAATTTCTGGTAGTGTGAGTTTGCAATTTTCGGGGGGGATGCCTAATTGGAGTAACTGGTCAGATCCATTTACAGAAACTGGTGCTTTTTCAAATTCAACTCATGTGTCTACTTCTAATATTTGTTTAGATCTTTCTACTGCAG
>Ga0307986_10002860_pt1 | contig 12207 bp, 7 predicted proteins | sample EllFjometageno82_FD_203170 | JGI IMG/M metagenome (GOLD analysis project Ga0307986, IMG submission 203170) | Marine microbial communities from Ellis Fjord, Antarctic Ocean - #82 | ecosystem: Environmental > Aquatic > Marine > Unclassified | place: Southern Ocean | collected 2014-10-09
GAAGTCCTCTATCTTGGATGTAAAGATGCAACCTTTCAATGAATTTGTGAACATGGTCAATTACTGGAGGTGCTTCAACGAGAGTATTGACACAAGTGATGTAGACTTTCTTCTGATTTCGTATTGGTGGAGGTAGTTGTTCCATTGTTTCTAATAGATACATCGTTAGCGCAGTACTGTCTTTACCCCCTGATAAACCCACAACCCACGGGATGTCGCCCGTGTCCTTGTAGAGTGCGCTTAGGTCGACCACAACCCTACTTCATGGCGATAGTAAATAATCATTTCATTGCGATGACAAAGTTTAGATCAGCCAACAGTTTCAATAATTTCATGTCTGCGGGAAACTGGACCGAATGGACCGACGATATCTTAGATATTTTGCGACTAATGAGATTAGAGAAAGATGAATTATTTCTATTAAGTGAAGTTTATAATGCTGAAAAGGTTTTAGCTAAAGCACATCCCAATAACAACCATATTAAAGCAAAAATACGACAGCAAATACAAGTTTTACGAGACTATGGTTATGTGACATTTACTCAAAAGAAAGGGTTATATCAATTAGCAATTGATATAAGCGTAGAAACTAAATAACGAATTTCACATTTTTCAATAATCTCGCTAATGTTTAAGATCCATCGTGCGTTGTGTGAAACATGGCTAAGCCTAAACAGCATGATTTTGTAAGAGAGAATAAAGCACTTCATTCAGAAAAGTATACTCTTAACCAATCAATTGGTGATATGATTGATAATTCAATCGATGCTAAAGCATCTGACATTGATATCATATTAAGCGATTGTGATTATGCGGCTGCGGGCAGTCCCAAAAAAGTAGGTGTGCAAAAAAGAACATATAAGGACGGTCTTCCATATCTTCATGGTACACATTCGTATCTATTGATACAAGATAATGGTGTCGGAATGGCAGAAGATGAACTTTATCATGCCTTGACGATGGGTGCTGATAGAGATTACAACGATTACGAGCTAGGTCATTTCGGCGTTGGAATGAAGACTTCAACACTCTCTCAAGCCTTTGAACTGACAATTTTATCTAAAAAAAAGGGTAAAGTTTCTTTATTTCGTATGTCTTCAATTCATTCGCAAGAAAATCCACTTTTGGATGAGTTATTGGAAATTTCGGACATTAAAAATAAATATGCATGGATGATGAAGACCGCTGGCTGGATAGATGCACAAAAACGAATTTCCAAATTAGACAAGGGGACTATTTTATTGCTGGAAGGCATGCACAAAATAGAAGATAAATTTGGTAATTCGGATGAAAGGGAAGAGTATTTGGAAGATATTCAAGATAAAATAATTTCATATATCGGACTAACTTTCCAAAGATATTTGGAACCAGGGCATGAGATAAAAAGAACAAAAAAACAAAGACCCATAAAAATCAAACCAATAAATATTACTGTGAATTTTGTGAAAGTCCATCCACTCGATCCATTTTTATCCAAATTCACTTCTTCTACTACAAATCATATGACGCTCAAAAGAAGTTTATCTGCAAATACATGGGTTGATGGTTCTGAGATGCCTCTCGATGCGAACTCATACATCATACCTCAAGCGGAAAAACTTTATGCTCATTCAGTTGCAAAATCAATTGAAAAATCTTTGATAAATTTAAATGGAAGTCGAATGGTTCTGCAAGGTATTTACTTGTACCGGCATCAGAGGTTGATTGATTATTCAGGCAATAGACCTTGGAGAGGAGTTGGACCTGAGAGTCTCACTAATACTACTGCAGCGGGTAGGTGGGAAGTTCATTTGCCTCCACATGAAGCATACGATTTAGCCAAACTTGATTTTGGTCTTGATAAAACGAAAACAGAAGTTCCACTTGGTCAAAAAACGAGAGAATCATTGAAAAAGTTCTGGGCCGGTTCTCATAAGCAATGGCATAAACTTGACGCGAGTAAAGCAACATACACAGGCCGACTAAAGCACCGAACACATACAAAAGAAGGTTTTGAGGTGATTTGTAGTGACTGTGGGATTCTTGGACACCCTAAAAACTCAAAGAAGTGCTCTTACACTCCACCAGCACCACCAGCACCACCAGCACCAGTAGTACCAGTGGTAGTACCTGTGCCAGTAGTAGTACCTGTACCAGTAGTAGTACCAGTACCTGGACCAATATTTGGCGGTAAATATTCCATTAAAATGGTTGGCACAGGAAAATTACTTGAAGAAAAATCAGGAATGATTAAGGTTAATGAAAAGCACTCTGCCTTTGATGTAGTTAAAGATTGGTTTAAAAAACAGAAATGAGGTGTAAAGAATGAAGAATGACAAAATTAACGAAGAGGCAGAAAGTTTCATACATGGACAAACCAAAGAGCCTACTGCTGCGGATTTGATTTCGCATTTAGAGGGGAAGTTCCCAACTGCTACCAAAGAAACGATTGAGAATATTTGCTCTTCGCATATCCCAATTCCAGATCCACTACCTTCAGTGATATCTACTAAACCAGTTTTAACTTCTATTAATTGGTATTCTTACAAGAGTAAAAAACACGATAACTTTAGAGTATTTTTTGATGATGTATTGAAATTACCTATCAAGGCAAAAAACAATATATCTGCTTCATCTTTTGATTTGGTAAATTTACTCTCAAAGCCATCTTCTAATCCCTTTAAATCAGTATCTGGGCTTGTTATTGGCAATGTTCAATCTGGTAAAACGGCCAACTTTACCGCACTAATTGCAAGAGCTGCCGATTCAAATTATAATCTCATTGTCGTTCTTTCAGGGGGAAACTTCAATGACTTAAGAGCACAAACCCAAAAACGCGTATTCAACGACCTTGTTGATCCAGTTAACGCAATTTCTAAGGCAAAGAAGTGGCACAAAGGAACTAATCTAGACCTAATAAAAGATGGTAGCGGGGATGTTGGAGGCGCTGATTGGAATAGCGAATGGGATTTTAGCAGCAAAAATTGCATTATTATCACCAAAAAGAATGTTTCCACATTGGAAACATTAGGGGAATGGCTTACGAATGAGATTTTACCTAAAGCAAAGGAAAAAGAAATTCCAATAAATCTACTATTGATTGATGATGAAGCTGACCATGCTTCACTGAATTTAGTGTTGTCTCACAAGACGCCTGAAATTGAAGCATCTCGTATCAATAAGGAAGTGCGAGCAATACTTCATGAAGTCCCTAATAATGTATACATTGGATTTACTGCTAGTCCATTTGCAAATATGTTTGTTCCCCCATTTAAAGATACATTAAAAGATGATTTAGACAACCATATTCCTACACTATTTCCACGTGATTTTATATATTTATTGCCCGAACCGAAAGGTTATTTTGGTCTTAAGAAGATGTGTCCGGGGGATGTGCCCAAGTTCACAAATTTTTTGAGTGAAGTTAAAGAAAGTGAGGCAGACTTTTATCGGAAAAACACAGAGAAGAAAAAATTGAAAGAAGGAATAAAAGATGGAATGAAAGCATCAATTTTTGATTTTTTCATCGCCTTAGGCATACAATTCATCCGTGAAGGAAATGACCATAATTTTCATCAATCCATGTTAATTCATACCAAGGAAACGGTAAAAACTATGCATGGGATTTTGGATACAGTGGAGCCATTTATTAAGCGGATGAAGCAATCTATTTTTTCAAAAGGAGCAACAAATGCGGTGCAAAAAAACTTATTCGATGAATTCGCTCTACGTTATTCTAATAACAAATCCTCAATTTCGAAACCACCGAATTTCGCTCAACTAATTGAAGCCATACAATTATTTTTTAACGATCAGAGATGTGCAAATCTTCCAGAAGTATTGGAGATTTCATCAGACCCGAAGAAAGGAAATAATCTAAAGTATCCTGAAAATCAACCTTATGCGGTTATCGCTATCGGTGCTGCTCGCCTTTCACGTGGATTCACATTAGAGAATCTTTACACTACATACTTTGTACGAGAGCCAAAAACGGTTAAATCGGATACATTACTCCAACAAGGACGCTGGTTTGGCTTCCGTGGAGGTAACGAAGATCTAGTAAATATACACTTAACGGGTAATTTACGAGACCATTTTTGGAATCTAAAGACTGTCGAGGAAGATCTCCATGACACAATTAGTCATTTTCAACAATGTGGTCTTGATCCGAGTTATTACGCAGTTCCGGTAATGAAAGCGGCAGGACAAATACCAACAGAAATGGGCAAAATTCCTTCGAGAAGGAAAGAAGTGTATGGAATGCTATCAGCAGACTATTTGCCAAAACGAGGTTCTGGGTTTCCCATTGACATTGGTACTGAAAAAACAGAACATGAGCAAAAGAATCTTGATAATCAAGAAGAATTTGGCAAACTCGTTGACAAAATGGTTTCAAGGGGTGGGGGAATTCCACTAAGGAATTCTCAGGGTAATTATGTATTTGAGTCCATTCCTTTGGACGATGTGGTAAAGTTTTTTGAAGATAGTCTTGATAATTTCGTTGATGATCCCTACAATAAGGACCATCTTTTAGAATATCTTAAGGTGAGAAAGAGTAATGGAACGGAGTGTTCATCTTGGACGATTGCTATTGTTGGAAATATAGCAAATCCTACGAAAGACAAAACAATTCGATTCAGTGCCTCTTCAAGTCACATGTTCGATCTTCATCTTGTCACTCGTTCTCGGATTGGGCCGGGGCTGAATGACTTTAGAGCATTTACGCAGGTAAATGATTTCTCCATTAATTCAAAAAATACTTCTGGTACTACAGTAAAACAGCATTGCAGTAATCGTGAACCAGAGAATCCGATTTTGCTTGTGTACATGGTTAATAAAGACTCTAAATCAACCGTTGAGGGTCGCGCACCTTTAGACACGAGTGAGAATATTTTTACAATGGCCATTGGATTTCCACCATCAATCCTTACATCTGATGAAATGAAAAAATATAACTCCGAGAAATGGTGGAATCAGCACTTAAATCTAGAATGAGGGGACTTATTATGAGCAGTATGACAAATGTGATAGAAGTACTTGAACGCGCCCAAGCAAAGGGTATTACGAAAGGAAGCCTAACCGTAATGATTAACTCTTCAAAAAAAGTAATACCAGATGTATCAGTTCGCTATGAAAGTGATTTTGATTATATTGTTTTCAACAACAGTCTTGAACCAAAGTCCAAGGCTTATGTAACAGAATTTAGTACAGTTGAATTTAAAGTCGATGTTAATCCTGGGTCCAAGAATACTAAAAACGCGCTTCATATCAAGATTGATTGCGTCTTAAGAACTAAAATCAAACAACTTTATGAAGATCTGATGTTGAACTTTGACCCAGCAAATACCGATGAATCTGTATGGGCGGTGATTAATGATTATTCTGATTTACTTAAGAAAGCGAAATCGGAGAGACTTAGCAATGAGGAAGAAGTTGGGCTTGTGGGAGAATTAATTGTTTTGGATCATCTTATGTCTAATGGACATGGTCCAGGAGCGTTAGACTTTTGGAAAGGACCTTCTGGAGGATTGCATGACTTTGTTAAGGATAATAAGTGGGAAATTGAGGTGAAAACTTCGTTGAATCCGAATCCAGTTGCTAACGTTCATCCCATTGAGCAACTTGAACCGATTGCACTTCCGTTTCATTTGGTCGTTGTAAAACTCAAAAGTGACAGAGTAAAGGGTACTTCGCTACCCGAGTGGATTGACCTTATAAATTTAAAATTAACATCTGCAAAGAGTAAGAAAACATTTATTGGTATTTTGCTTGAAGCTGGGTATAAAGATGAGCATCTCTCTAAGTACACGCGAAAATTTGTGTTTGATGAAGCGGATAGGTATAAGATCGACAGTTCGACAGAAATGTTGTGTCCCATTAATATTGTTTCAAAGGCAAAATATGTTGATATTAGGTGGACTTTACGAAGTTCAGATTATTCAATGATTCTCTGTGATCCAGCATTTTGGAAGAACCCAGCGATTTGAATATTAATTAAAAGCATTGTGTCCACACTTGTGATCATCTCCACGAAAGCAACCACCGCACAATATTGTCCTGTCGCGAATGAATGATGGGAAGAAACTATTCTTTGGCAAAATATTATTGGAGATGTTGTATTTTGACTTTTCTTCACTCTCTTCGTTCTCGTCACTTTCTGGGATTTCGACATCATAATGTTCGAAATCAGATTCCGTTGATAGTGGGATCTCTGTAAATTCAAATCCGCCTGAAGATTGTTCTACATCTCGTTTTTGCGAAGAAATATAGATTACTCTACCGTTTAATTGTTTGAGTTCATTGACTGTATATTCCTGTCGAAACAATTCAGTGTTTTCAGCAAATAAATTTCCAGATGTCACAGTTATTATGAGTTCTGAAACACCTTTTAGGTCGGGACCAGTCCCCATCGTTTGGGAAAAGTAATTGTATCCTACACTTTTGCTTGGACCCTTGAATTTCGGCTTTATTTTGTTAATGGGACGTACTTTCCCATTATAGTCACGATATTGTATTGAAATTGTTTTTGCTCTACTTTCATTCGGAATAGGTTCAGCTTCTACAGTAATTTTCATACCATCAATTTCTGTTGATGAGTGTAAATCTTCAACTCGTAGAACTCCTCGGAAGTGAGAGGTATTGACGCCAGAAAAAAATCCTTTCCCTGGTGCCGAATCGATGTCAATGTCTTCATCAGTATTCCATGCCTCATCAGCTTCAACTGATATACCAGTTAATGCAAATTCTCTGACAGCCCATGCCATCCAATGATACAACTGAGATTCTATCTCACCGGGTCTTTCACCCATTCCAAATATTCGGTTTTTCCATATTTCTAAGTCTCCAAAATCAATTGCTTGACAAGGGGTAAGAACTTTCAAAAATGCAGAAATAAGTTCTTTCTCAGAATTGATTTCTTCGGCTTTTGAGAGTGTAACACACATAGGGAAAAGCGACATGATTGCTTTGAATGAGGCTTTCTTGAATATGTATGATTCATTTTCTCTTTTTGTTGCAGTATTATTTACAAAACCCCATCTATCTGCAGTATTGACATCCTCATAGATTACTCCTGTTTTTGGGTCAATGTTTACAGTATTTTTCCATGCCTCGAAGTAACATTGAATCATTCTTTGAACTTTGACTATGTTCCATTCAGGACCATATTGTTGAAGAATCCACTCTCCAGCATATTCGACCCAAACTTTCGCATCTACGGCTTCAGGTTTGTGATTATGATTGTTGAAGAACCTTATTAAATTGTATAGGGGGCTTGTTTTTTCAAATGTAAGATTTGCACCAATGCGGTAAGCCATTCTATTCGCATGGCGTTGCCTCATTATTTTATTTTCAGTTATTTCTTCACCCGCAAGGAATGCTTCAGAAACCTCACCAAAATCCTGAGAACCAATGTGACTTGATAGTTTTAGGACATAGCGAAGATGAAGTTCATGCAATTCCTTAAGTTTATCATGTTGAACATTGATTTCAGCGAAAATTCTTCCAGCATCATCGATACCCATTTTTTCGTCAATTAGAACAAAAGGGACAGTGACTGTGACAGATTTCATATCTGTTCGAGATGCACGAACGCGATGCTGACCATCAACGAGATCTATTGGCCTGTAGTCAGCTCCAGTAGTCGTGTCCACATCAACGCATTTGCGTAGCATGTAGGGGATTTTTTTCAAATCGATTTTCATTATAGATCCACCGTTAGGTCCAGTTTCAATCATCACTGAACCATTTTCCTTTGAATTTCCAGGGATGTGCAAAATGATTGGATTAACGATGGTAGGCGACCCCTTTAGGAAATTGCTTATGTTGTCAATCCGATCAAAATTTATTGGGCGCTGATATTGGTCAGTAATTTCAGTTTCAATGGTTCTGCGCGCTATTTCAATTGTATCTGTGGATTCAGGAAGAGACGGTACACGGCATAATGCATCAGCCATTCCCAGTTCAATCACTCCAAAATAGTGAGTATTTCCAGATTGTTTAAATTCCTGTAAACGAATTGATGTTTCACCCCACTTCAAATCAGAAGGATCGTACATGTGACTTGATGCCCAATAAGGTACCTCTTTTTCTTCTTCACGCTCATTTAATTGTCGAATTTTGTTTACAATTCCAAAGTTGGTGAGAAGTTCAGGCAAGTCCAGCTCAGAAAAGTCAACTTCATCCATCTCATCATGTTGCATACCGATTCTCTTATTCCAAGTTATATAAAGAATGAATCCTATCAACTCGGTGCCCTATTCTAATTTCTGATAAAACTGTATAACCTTGAAATAGGGTGAGTTCTTAGAACTGATGTGGCGACAATATTACAATCTGTAAAAATTGAAAATGCGTGGGGATTTCTCAATTTTGATGAAGAATTTTTGTCAGATGAGGAAGCACATAAGTTGGCCATATCAGATTCTTTCTATTACAACAATAATAATGGTCAGTCACTTCAACTCCCTCTTGCTGCACTAGAACTTTCTCCTGAACTGTTTGTAAATATTCTTTATGGTAAAAATGGAACAGGGAAATCTACCTTCTTAAAAATCATTGACGATGGGATTGATTTGGTAAACGGATTAGTCAAGCAATATCTCGTCCAGAACAATGCTCCATTATCGAATGAGGATGCGCGTTCATGGACGGAGGGAGGTCTCCCTCTTCGAACTACAATGAAAGGGGGCTCTCGGAAAATCAAATCAATAAGTTATGCAAATAATCTCTTTGTTCAAAATCTACTTCAAAGCAGTAATGGGATCTACGCCAAAAGGATTAATGAGGCAAAAGAAATGGGGATAATGGATTCAGAAAACCGAGGATCTTTTTCCACCGAGGGTAAAGGAGCGCAAGAACCTTGGTGGAACAATATTCCAGGCGGCAAAGATAAGAAAGAGTTTATGTTCAAAATTAAAGGATATCATACACCCAAAGATGATGGGGGTGCATATTCATTTGAAATATCGTTTGAGCGTTTGGACCTTACTTGTTTTTCCAAGTATCTAATTGCGAATGATCGGATCTCAAACATAGGAAATGCTGGTTATGTAGTGAAATGCGATATTAAACCCGCGGGAACACATTTTGAACTAGAGTTATCCGAAGATCCTGACTCTAATCAGACTTATATGTTGTCCAGTAATGAAAACCTAGAGAGCAGTGAGTCATACAATAAAGAAGCCCCACCATATAAGGAATGGCAAGAAAAGTCTTGCATTCCATTCGTCATCAATGATGAACATGAAATAATTACATTGGGAAACCACTCAATAAATTGGGACTCAGATTACAATCCGCATGATGAATTTCACCAAAGTGACCGCGTTTTCCCAACTTCAATAAATTATTTCCCAAAAATGAACCGGCGTGAAATGGATGATCAATATCGTGATGATGATAGTTATTTTAAAGTAATCGAAAACAAAGAGCCAGAAAAAAGAACTGAAAAAGAGAATGACGATTGGGACGAATTCTTTTTTATGTACCACTTTAGGCGAGTGAACTACTGGTTAAGTTCTCAAGATTTTGGAGCCGGATCGTATTTTTTCCTCAATCCAACAAAAACGCCGGAAAATTTACAGGAATATATTTTGGGACTTACTGGCTCTGGCAGGATTGATATTAATTTTGAGTATGGCTACGACAACGTAGATGATCAAGATTGGGATGTCAATCCCAGTTGTGCAGCAGATACAGTGGAGGTTTTGAAAGAGATTGGAAAGGGTCTTTCAAGTGAATATTCATTCTCTCTAAATTACAAACCGAACGATATATCTCCTCCAATGTTTGCTGGCCCCAAAAGAAAAATCCCAAGTAAGCAAATATATGACTCTAAGATGTATACATCTCTATGGGGGATGGTAAATGAATTGACTAATAATAGTCCAAATATTGAAAGTCTTCCGGAGACATTAAAATTTTATGATAAAATCAAGAGAGGCTCAAAGGAAGACTTAAACGAGGCCATAATAGAATTTTTCAATTACTTAGATGAATCTATATTAGGAACAATAATCAAGGAAATTCCAATGAAATATAAAAGGCGTTATTATGATTTTGCCAATATCTCAATTAGACCAAGTGAAGAAACAATTGTTGATCAGATTCGAAACAGATTAGAATTTTTATGGTCCGAAGGAATTTCTCGTTTGGAATATCACAATCGATTTGAAACTGCATGTAATTGTCTTGAAGAGTTTACTGGGCTGGAAATGAAAAATCCTAGCAACAAAGTATTTTCTTCTAAATCTCTTAAGAGAATAGATACTGGAGCATCAGTAAAATACGAACATCTCTCAAGTGGTGAGCGGTCTATTTTCAATCTCATATCAATTTTAGCATCAACTGATCAAAAAGGACCTATTTTCATAGATGAACCTGAACTTTCACTTCATCCAGTTTGGCAATTGAAGTTTAATGATTTAGTTGTTGAACTTGTAAAACATTCTCGTCGGCAAGTGTTCTTTGCATCTCATTCTCCTGATATTGTGATGCCCTTAATCTCACGTGCATTCCCCGTAGAACAAAGTGAGGGTGAGCATTAAATGGTATTTCCCCCAGAAACAGCAATTAATAGTATAAAGATGGTGCTAAAGTATTATCCTGTACTTTGTGTTGAGGGTATTACGGATAGAGACTTTTTCAAGTCCCGAGAAAACCCGAACAGAAGTAAGGTAAGTAAAAATGTAATTGTTAGAGCGTGTTTTGGGCTGGAAAATGTTTCTGAAATCGTTCCAATAATTGAAGAATTTTTACAATCAAAAAGTGGTGAGAACTTTAATAATTGTTTTGGAGTTATTGATTGGGATTACAATTGGTATCATTCTCGTTTGCCTGAATTAACCTCAAATATTCATCACCATGATACAAACAATCTTGAATCCTTTGTTCTATTTCAAGAACAAATCATTCAACATTTCAATGAAAGCGGCGCTTCTTCAGAGACCCAATTCGCGGTTCAATGTTCTGAACAAATTGGTTACTTGCGTTGTATCAATAACGAACTGAAAAAGAAATGGAGATTCAAAGAAAAGGAAAATTCTAAACTTCGCAATGAATTACTTAATCTCTTTAATGAGAATTTGAAGAATCAAAACCTAGAAGCATTCCGATTAGGTGTACTCAAATTATACAAAATGAACCATGAAGAATTTAATAATCATGTGTCAAAAATTGAGCAATCAAAATATTATTCTCAAGCGCGTATTGTAAATGGTAAAGACATCTTTAGTTTCATCAAACTGTGCAAAAATAACAACAGCACATATGCGAATCTTGAAAAACGATTTACAAATGAAATGTTTCAAACGACTTCGCTTTCAAAGCACTTCACGAAATGGGGCATTAGTAATAGTTAGGACTTACTGAATTGGAATAAGGGGCTTCCGCTTCCGCTTAACTAACCTTACATATTACGTCGGTACTGCCCACCAACATTGAACAGCGCATCAGTAATTTGCCCTAAACTTGCTACCTTAACAGTCTCCATTAATTCTTCAAAGACATTACCACCTAATCTTGCAACTTCCTGCAATTGCTTCAGTGCAGCTGCTGTTTCCTCTGGAGTCAAAGTCTGTCTATCAGTCACTCTAGCCAAACAGTTCTCCTTTTCCTCAGGAGTCGCTCTTGCTAATTCCATCTCGAAATCATCTGCACTCGATTCATCAAATACTTGCGCATCTGGATTCTTGAAAGTATTAACTCCGATAATAGGAAGTGTTCCATCATGCTTCTGATGCTCGTAGTACATTGACTCATCCTGAATCTTACCACGTTGGTACATTGTCTCCATTGCACCTAGTACGCCTCCACGTCTGCTTATTGCCTCGAACTCTTGTAAGACGGCTTCTTCTACCATGTCTGTTAATTCATCGACAATAAACGAACCCTGTAACGGATTCTCGGTCTTAGTCCAACCGCTTTCCTTGTTCACGATTAGTTGAATCGCTAACGCTCTTCGTACACTGGCCTCGGTTGGAGTGGTGATGGCCTCATCATAGGCGTTGGTGTGTAGTGAATTGGCATTGTCCTGTATTGCTAGCAGAGCCTGCAGAGTTGTCCGAATATCATTGAAATCGATCTCTTGAGCGTGCAGACTTCTACCACTGGTTTGAATATGATACTTCAGTTTCTGACTACGCTCATCTGCACTATACAAGTCTCGCATTGTAATAGCCCAAATACGGCGTGCAACTCTTCCAATAACAGTATACTCAGGATCTAATC
>Ga0307986_10002861_pt1 | contig 12205 bp, 12 predicted proteins | sample EllFjometageno82_FD_203170 | JGI IMG/M metagenome (GOLD analysis project Ga0307986, IMG submission 203170) | Marine microbial communities from Ellis Fjord, Antarctic Ocean - #82 | ecosystem: Environmental > Aquatic > Marine > Unclassified | place: Southern Ocean | collected 2014-10-09
GAGCTTTACAGAGCCATGGCTAGGGGGGAGAAAACCAACATCTTTACAAGTTTCATTATATAGATCAGTTTCTTCAAATGGGTTAACTGATGAGGAGAGACAAGAAATTCAGGTTTCAGGATTAACACTGGGAATTGGGCAAAGACTTAAAAATCCAGATGATTATTTTACATTATATAATGGATTAAATTTTGTGCAATATAAATTAAACAACTCTCAGTCTTTCTTTTCATTTAGAGATGGAGAATCTAATAATGTAAATTATAATATTAATATTGGCAGAAACTCTGTAGATCAATTAAACTTCCCAAGACAAGGATCTAATTTTTTATTTTCACTTAAACTTTCACCACCGTATTCAATGTTTGACGATGTTGATGATTACTCTAAACTAACTGATCAAGAAAAATATAAATGGGTAGAATATTATAAGTGGAAATTTAAAGCAACATGGTTCTCTCCTTTCACAGACAAATTAGTGTTAGCAACAAGAACAGAATTTGGATTCTTAGGAGCTTACAATGAAGAACGAGGAATCTCTCCTTTTGAAAGGTTTTATGTTGGGGGAGATGGATTAAGTGGTATGGGATATATGAATGATGGAAGAGAACTGGTATCATTACGTGGTTACTCAAATAATTCGTTATCTCCAGAAACTGGCGCAACAATATATAATAAATATACTGCAGAATTAAGATATGCCTTGAGTTTAAACCCTTCATCAACAATGTATGCATTAGCATTTGTAGAAGCAGGTAATGCCTGGGAGAAATTTGACAACTATAATCCTTTTGGAGTTAAAAGAACTGTAGGAATAGGAGTAAAAATCATGCTTCCAATGATAGGTATGATGGGATTAGATTATGGATGGGGCCTTGATGAAATTCCAGGAAATACTGATGCGAATGGCGGACAGTTCCATTTTTCAATAGGACAAAATTTTTAACTAAATTTGTAAAAAAAATATGAAAAAACTACTTAGTTTACTACTGCTCTTACTATTTATTAATTCATCAACAAATGCTCAGAAATTCGCATATATTGATACTGATTATATTTTAAATAAAATACCTGATTTTAAGCAGGCACAAGATAAATTAGATGCTCTTTCTGCTGAATGGCAAAAAGAAATCGAAACAAAGTATGCAGATGTTGATGCAATGTATAGATCATATCAACAAGAACAAGTCCTTCTTACAGAACCAATGAAAAATAAAAGAGAAGAAGCAATTATGAGTAAGGAGGGTGAAGCAAAAGATTTACAACAAAAATATTTTGCACCCGAAGGAAGCCTATATATGAAAAGACAAGAGCTTATAAAACCAATTCAAGATAAGGTATATGATGCTGTTCAGCAATTAGCAAGTAATAATAAATATGCTATTATATTTGACAGTTCAAGTGATTTAATAATGCTTTACTCAAATCCAAATCTTGATAAAAGTGATAAAATACTAGAAATACTAGGATATTAAATAATTAATAAACAAAAATGAAAAAAATGAAAAAATTACTTATACTCTCAATGTTATGCTTATTTGCAGTAAATTCATACTCACAAAATAAGTTGGGATATATTGACTCTCAAGAGCTACTTCTTTTAATGCCAGAGAGAAAAACTGCTGAAGAAGAGGTTCAAACATTTGCTAAAAGTTTAGAATCACAACTTCAAGCTATGACAGCTGAATACCAGCAAAGTGTTCAGGAATATCAAAGCAGTGAATCTACATATACAGATTTAGTGAAGCAAGATAAAGTCACTGAAATTACAGGATTAGAGCAAAGAATCCAATCATTTCAACAAAATGCTCAACAAGCATTACAAGCTAAAGAACAAGAGTTGTTAGAACCGATTTTACAGAAAGCAAGAACAGCAATTGAAGATGTTGCTAGCGAAGGAGGTTATACTTATATTTTTGATAAAAGTGTTGGGAGTATACTATTTGCTAAAGAAAGTGAAAATATCCTCCAACTAGTAAAAAAGAAACTAAATCTTTAAATAAATTTTAAAAGCATCCTTTGGATGCTTTTTTTTTATAAATTTAATAAATGTGTGATAATCCAATTGGGATATTTGATTCAGGGATAGGTGGGCTAACAATAGCATATTCTCTTAAGAAAAAACTACCAAATGAAAGCTTTATATATTTTGGCGATACAAAACATTTACCATACGGAGATAAATCTGAAAAAGTAATAAAACAATATAGTTTAAGTATTGCTTGTTTTTTAAAATCTAAAAAGTGTAAAGCAATAATTATTGCGTGTAATAGCGCATCATCTGTTGCATATACGTATATTAAAAACCATATTAAGGACATTCCAATATATAATGTAATTGATCCAATTATAGACGGCCTAAACTATCAAGATGATATTAAAAAAATAGGGATAATTGGAACAAAGGCTACAATAAAATCAAAGGTTTATGAAGAAAAAATTAATCATTTATATAAATCAATAAAAGTTGTTTCACTTGAAACCCCACTTTTAGCTCCTATGATAGAAGAAGGGTTTTTTAATCATGATATTAGTAATTCTATTATAAAAAATTATTTAAATAATAAATCTCTTCAAAATATTAACTCACTTATTCTAGCATGCACACACTATCCTTTGATAAAAGATGAGATAAATAAATTCTTTAATAGTAAGATCTGCATAATAGATTCTGCAGAAATAATAACTCAACATATAAAAGACGAATTAAACAAGCTAGAGATTAGGAGCTTATCTAAGAGTAGCAATTATCATTTTATAGTTTCAAATTATACAAAATCATTCGAAGAAAGTGCTTCTTTCTTTTTTAAAGAAAATATCAAACTAGAAGAAATTGATATTTGGAAATAATAACTAAAGATACCAAGAAGAATATTTAATATAATTATCTGCCATATTTTGAGTTAAATCAAAAATCTCTTCTTCCGAAATAGTCCTTATTAACTTAGCAGGAAGGCCTGCAAAAATAGATCCCGAGGCAACTAATGTATTTTTTGTTACTACGGATCCTGCAGCGACAATTGAATTTTTTTGAATTAAAGCACCATCCATAATTATAGCCCCCATTCCGATTAATACATTATCCTCTATTTTACAACCATGAATAATAGCATTATGTCCAATTGACACATTATTACCAATTACAGTATTAGTTTTCTGATAAGTACAATGTACAACCACACCATCTTGAATATTTACATTATTACCAATTACTATAGAATTCACATCTCCTCGTATAGTACTATTAAACCAAACACTACTTCCTTTAGCTATACGAACATCACCTATTATAGTTGCATTATCAGCTAAAAAAACATCAGCTGCAATAATAGGATGTAAATTATTTAATGATTTTATTAAGGCCATATTTTTATGAGTTTGTATTTTTGTAAAAATAAAAATTATGAATTATAGTATTTACGTAGAAAGCACTCCTAATCCAAAAGTTATGAAATTTGTTTCAAATAGGATGCTAGCAGATAAAAGCCTAGAATTTCTCACTGAACATGATGCTAAAAAAATACCAATGATTTATAAAATATTTTCTCTTCCATTTGTAGAAAGTATTTTTCTAAGCACTAATTTTATCTCAATTGCTAAAATTAATTCAGTTGAGTGGGAAGATATTACATTAGAACTAAGAAACTTTATAACAAGAATTTTAAACGAAGATGAAATAAAAAACTATTCAGAAAACATAGAAATAGTTAAAAAACCTAAACCTGACTCTTCAACTACAAAAAAAGAAAAAATAAAAATTAGAACTGAATTCTCGGATTTGGAAAATAATATTATTGGTTTATTAGATGAGTATATTCGTCCAGCAGTTGAAAGTGATGGAGGAGCAATAGAGTTTGATTCTTATGATAATGGAATTGTAAAAGTTATTCTTAAAGGCGCTTGTAGTGGCTGCCCATCATCAACAGCAACATTAAAACAAGGTATTGAGTCATTACTAATTCAAAAATTAGGCAATGAAATAAAAGAAGTTTTAGCAGTAAATGGCTAGATAAATTTTACTACAAATGCATCCAATCTTTCTTAGCTAAAAGCTGATTCTCAGTTTCAGAATTATCTTCATCTGGAACACAGCAATCAACAGGACAAACAGCTGCACATTGAGGTTCATCATGAAACCCTCTACACTCTGTACATTTATCTGTAACTATAAAATAAAAGTCTTCCACAAAACCTCCATCAGTATTTTCAGTATCAGCATTTACTAAATTTCCATTAGGTAAAGTTACATTTCCAGTCAAATCAGTACCATCAGAATATTTCCAAGGTTGATCTTCTTCATATATAGCATTATTTGGACATTCTGGTTCACAAGCTCCACAGTTAATACAGTCGTCAGTAATCTTTATAGCCATGTTGTAGTAGATATATTTACGCAAAAATATAGTTTTTAAATCTAATGTTATTAAGTAATAAAAATAATCAACAATTATAAATTGCAAAAAGCTTATAAAAAACAAAAAAGATATAAAAAGCTTTGTAATTTTGTGAAATATTAATTTACAATTTTGAAAATGATTAAAACTGATATAATCATAGTAGGAGCAGGACCAACAGGAATTTTTACTGTATTTGAAGCGGGATTATTAAAGTTAAAATGTCACTTAATAGACGCGCTTCCACAAGCAGGCGGGCAATGCTCTGAAATATATCCTAAAAAACCCATTTATGACATACCAGGTTTTCCTGAAATACTTGCAGGAGATCTTACTAAAAATCTACTAGAACAATGCAAGCAATTTGAGCCTGGCTTTACATTAGGGGAAAGAGCTGAAGAAATTAAAAAAGATGATTCAGGTATGTTTACAGTTACAACAAATAAAGGAACTAAGCACCAAGCCCCTATAGTTGCAATTGCTGGTGGGCTTGGAAGTTTTGAGCCAAGAAAACCTCAAATTGAAAACATTGCATTCTATGAAGATAAAGGTGTAGAATATATAATAAAAGACCCTGAAATATACAGAAATAAAAAAGTAGTTATTGCAGGAGGAGGAGATTCTGCATTAGATTGGAGTATCTTCCTTGCTAACATAAATGCTGAAGTAACTCTTGTGCATCGAAGAAATGAATTCAGAGGAGCATTAGACTCAGTTGAAAAAGTGCGAGAATTAAAAAATCAAAATAAAATTAATATTATAACTCCAGCTGAAATCACTAAACTAAACGGAGAAGATAAATTAAATAGTATTATCATAACAAAAGACAATATAGAAACTGAAGTAATAGTTGATCACTTCATACCTCTATTTGGCTTATCACCTAAATTAGGACCAATAGCAAATTGGGGATTAGATATTGAAAAAAATGCTATAAAGGTTAATACTTTTGATTATCAAACTAATATTCCTGGGATATTTGCCATAGGAGATGTCAATACATACCCAGGTAAATTAAAACTTATATTATGTGGCTTTCATGAAGCCACTCTAATGTGTCAAACTGCATACAAAATAATAAATCCAGGTAAAAAATATGTGCTAAAATATACAACAGTTAGCGGTATTGATGGTTTTGATGGCACGAGAAAAGAAGCTCCTAAATCGGTTGTACAAGCTATAAACAAAGAATAGATTAAATGTCTGATGTTAAACTTATAATAACAGATAGAGAAGGGCAACTACATAATATTGAAGCTCCAATTGATATGGCTATGAACTTAATGGAAATTATTCGTTCATATGAATTAGCTCCAGAGGGAACCATTGGAGTGTGTGGAGGGATGGCAATGTGCGCATCATGTCAATGCTATATAACATCAAGTCATAATTTACCTGAAATGGAAGATGATGAAGAGGCAATGTTATCTGAAGCCTTTAATGTTAAAGAAAGTAGTAGGTTAGGATGTCAAATATCAATAACTAAGGATTTAGAAGGATTGGAGTTAAAGATAGCACCAGAAGAGTAATATTCTCTATAACTCTAGAGCTCCAATAATATCATTATCCATTAGATCAGAACCTGGATTTTCTAATAGCTGCTTAACCTTACAAAGAAAACCTACGGATGATTTACCATCAATAATTCTATGGTCATAAGATAAGGCAAGATACATTATTGGTCTAATAACAATCTCTCCTTTAATTACAACAGGACGTTCAACTATATTATGCATACCTAAAATAGCACTTTGAGGAGGGTTAATAATTGGAGTAGATAACATTGATCCAAAAACACCACCATTTGTAATAGTAAATGTACCATTCAGCATCTCATCAATAGTGATCTTTCCATCTCTTGCTTTAATTGCAAGCCTTTTAATTTCACTCTCGAGCTCTCTAAATGTTAATTTTCCTGCATTTCTAACAACTGGAACCATCAACCCTTTGGGCGCACTTACAGCAATTCCTAAATCAACATAGTTATAATGAATTATGTTATCTCCATCAATCATAGCATTAACATCTGGAAATTCAATTAAAGCTTTAGTTACTGCTTTAGAGAAAAATGACATAAATCCTAAATTTACATTATGTTTATCTATAAAATCTTGTTTATGAATAGATCGCAAATTCATTATTGCAGACATATCAACTTCATTAAATGTTGTAAGCATTGCTGTCTCATTCTTAACAGAAACTAGGCGAGTTGCAATTTTACGCCTTAATGAAGACATTTTTTTAGATTCTGAAGTTCTTTCATCAGAATTTAATTTATTTTTAATACTATTTAGAACATCATTCTTCGTTATTTTCCCTAAATCTCCACTTCCAATAACATCTGATTGTTTAATATTATTTTTCTTTATCATTACATCAGCCAATGGCGTGAGCTTAACACCTTTACTAAGCTTAGAAACTACTTGATCTTTAGCCTTATCTTTATTCAAGCTATCATTATTAATAAAATGATTTTGGGGAGCTTTAGAAGAAGTGTCAATGACACAAACTATATCGCCAACAGCCACAGTTTCACCTTCCTTTACAACAATTTTTATTGTACCACTTTTTTCTGCTGGCAATTCCAGAGTTGCTTTATCTGAATCAATTTCAGCAATTGCTTGATCTTTCACAACATAATCCCCATCCTCAACTAACCATTCTGCTATTTCTACTTCAGAAATTGATTCTCCAGGACTTGGTACTAACATATTTAATAACATATTTTTTCTAATTTTTAAAAATGTAATACAAAAGTATCATAAAGTAAGAGATTTTATTTAAAAACTTCTTCAATTATTAATTCCTGTTGATATGTGGAGTCTTTTGTTGACCCACTTGCAGTCGCAGCACTTGCTTCTCTACAAATAATCTGAATATCTAATGATCTTAGCTCTGATAAAATAAATGACCAAGCACCCATATTTTTTGGTTCTTCTTGTACCCAGAAAAGAGAACATTTATTATACTTTAAATACACCTTTTCGATTTCATTAATATCTAAAGGATATAATTGCTCAACACGAACAATAGCTATTTCGCTATTATTTAAATTTTCTCTGTGCTCTAATAATTCATAATAAATCTTTCCAGAGCATAGCACTATTTTCCTCACATTATCTTTTTCAATATTATCATCAATAATATTATAAAAAGAACCTTCTGTTAAATCATTAATAGAAGAAATACATCTAGGATGCCTTAACAAACTTTTAGGAGTGAAAACAATAAGAGGTTTTCTATAATCTCTTTTTAACTGTCTTCGTAGCACATGATAGAAATTAGCAGGAGTAGTACAATTAACTATTTGCATATTATGCTGAGCGCATAACTGTAAATACCTTTCAATTCTAGCTGATGAATGTTCAGCGCCTTGACCTTCATATCCATGAGGTAATAATAAAACCAGACCACTTTGCACCTTCCATTTGTCTTCGGCACAACTTATAAATTGATCAATTATAATTTGAGCTCCATTACTAAAGTCACCAAATTGAGCCTCCCAAATTGTAAGAGTATTTGGAGTTGTAATAGAATAGCCATAATCAAAACCTAAGACTCCATATTCAGACAATAACGAATTATAAATATTAAAATGAGCAGTTGTACTTATTGTATCTAATAATGAAACTTCTTCTTCAGAATGATCCAATTTTAAAATAGCGTGCCTATGTGAAAAAGTTCCTCTTTCTACATCTTGACCACTTATTCTTATAGAATACCCCTCCTCTAGTAAAGTAGCATATGCTAACAACTCACCCATTGACCAGTCTAAAGAATCAGATTCTATCATCTTTTTCCTATTAACTAGTAGTTTCTGTGTTTTCTTAAAAAGTAAATCTTTTTTATCATAAGTGTAGAGAACTTCAGCTAAATTTAAAATATTTTCTTTACTGGAATTAGTCTTAGGGTTAAAAAAATCTATTGTATTTGATCTTTTAAAGCCATTCCATTCTTCTTCAAGAAAAGTTGTAATTTTCGCTTTTTTTATTTCTTTAGACTCATCAAATCTGGCTTCTAATAAATCTTGAAACTGCTTATCAGAATAATTTATCTCTTCAATATTTAACACACCCTCTTGTATAAGCTTATTTTTATAAATCTCTCTAGGGTTTGGATGAGAGGATATTATATCATATAATTTTGGCTGTGTAAATCTAGGTTCATCACCTTCATTATGACCATACTTTCTATAGCATAATAAATCGATAAAAACATCTCTATGAAATTCTTGTCTATATTCGGATGCAATCTTTAAAGTATGCGCCACTGCCTCAACATCATCTCCATTGACATGAAACACTGGACACAATGTCACTTTTGCTATATCTGTACAGTATGTACTAGATCTAGCATCTAGATAATTTGTTGTAAATCCAACTTGATTATTCACTACTATATGAATTGTACCGCCATTTTTATATCCTTTTAACTGCGCCATCTGGATTACTTCATACATAATACCCTGAGCAGCTATTGCAGCATCACCATGAATTAAAATAGGAACAATCTTACTATAGTCACCATTATACTGACTATCTACTTTTGCTCTAGTAATACCCTCAACAATAGGGTCAACTGCTTCTAAATGTGATGGGTTTGGTGATAAAGTAAGTTTAACCTCATTACCATTATTACAGTTTTGAGTTGATGTAAAACCAAGATGATACTTAACATCACCAGCAATAAGATCATCTTCATATAATTTACCTTCAAATTCAGAGAAAATTTCTTTGTAGGTTTTATTAAAAATATTTGCCAAGATATTTAATCGTCCCCTATGCGCCATACCCATTACAAACTCTTCAACCCCTAAGGTTGAACTATGCTCTATTAAAGAATCAAGGGCAGGTATTAAAGATTCAGCTCCTTCAAGAGAAAATCTTTTTTGGCCAACAAATTTTTTATGTAAAAAATTTTCAAAGGCAACAGCTTGATTTAACTTATGTAAAATATGTGTTTTTTGAGTTGCATCAAAATTTGGAGTATTAGAGTTTTCATGCAATATATCAATCATCCATCTCAATCTTTTAGGATCACGTATATACATAAATTCGACTCCAATAGATTGACAATAAACCACATTTAAATGATCAATTATTGCAGATAGCTTACTTGGGCCAAGCCCAATTTCATTACCTGCTTGAAAGATAACATCTTCATCTGATTTTTCAAGTCCAAAATTTGTATAATCTAAAGATGGATGATGTTTTCTTCTATCTCTTACTGGATTAGTTAAAGTAAATAAATGCCCTCTTTTTCTATAAGCTTCAATAAGAGTAATTACTTTAAATTCTTTTGGAACATCCTCCTTATTGTAATCGATTACATACGATTGCTGTGCAAAATCAAAGCCTTGGAAGAAATTACGCCATTTCTCATCAATACTTGATGAGTCTTTGAGATATTTATCATACATCTCTTCTATCATGTTAGTATGCGCAGCTCCTAAAAATGAAAATTTATCCATACTATTCTAAAATATAAAGTGTAAAACTATCCAATTTTATTTAATTAGAACATTATTTTGACTGTCATTAAACCTCTCTTTCTAATAATAGATCAGCAAAATAATTTAAGCTATTATGATCTCTAACTGTGACACTATTTAAGCATGAAATAGCCTTGTTATGATATGAAGAAATAAATTCTTTTGTAATATCATATATATTGAGTTCATCAAAAATAGATTTTACGCTTTCAACCTTCTCATTTGTCCTTAAGTCGTTATTTAAATAATGACTTAAGAGATTATTTCTTTGATTGTCATTAGCAATAGATAGTGATTTTAGAAATAAAAACGTTTTTTTATTAGAAATAATATCTCCCCCAATATTTTTTCCAAATTTATTTTTATCTGCATAAAGGTCAAGCAAATCATCTTGTAATTGAAAGGCGATCCCTAAATTCAAACCAAAATTATATAACAATAATGCATCAGACTTACTTGCTCCACCAATTAAAGCTCCAATTTGAAATGAAGCAGCTAATAGAACGGATGTTTTTAGTTTGATCATTTCTAAATACTGATCAATACTTAGGTCATCCATATTTTCAAAATCCATATCTAATTGTTGGCCTTCACAAACCTTTTTTGCAGTTTCAGAAAATATATCTAACACATCTCTTTGGATGGAAAAATCTAATCCTATCAAAAGCGAATATGACTTAACAAGCATGGTATCACCAGAAAGAATAGCTATGTTTTTATCCCATTTTTCATGAACAGTTTGAGAACCTCTTCGTAATGATGCGTTGTCCATTATATCATCATGAATAAGTGTGAAATTATGAAAAACCTCAATGGCTAATGCTGCATCAATAGCAAATTTTAAATCAGAATTATAAATTTGAAATGATGTTAAAAGAGCAATTGACCGCATTCTTTTTGCTCTTAAATTTAAAATATATTTTATTGGATCGTATAAATTAGAAGGGTGAGAAGGGAAATTAATCTTATTAATTTCATTATTAATAAGAAACTGCAGTTCAGAGAAATCTTTCATCAATTAACTAAACTAATTAAATACTCTCCATATCCACTTTTTCTAAGAGGTTCTGCTAACTCTAACAATTGAGCTCTGTTAATAAATCCACTATAAAAAGCAGCCTCCTCAATACATCCAATTTTTCTGCCTTGTGTTTCTTCAACTAACTGCACATACTGATTAGCTTGCATTAGGGAGGGTATTGTTCCTGTGTCGAGCCATACAGATCCTCTAGTTAAAACTCTAACATCTAATGTTCCTTCATTTAGAAAAGCTTTATTAACATCAGTAATTTCATATTCACCACGATGAGAAGGCTTAATATTTTTAGCAATATCTACAACAGAGTTATCATAAAAATATAATCCTGGTACTGCATAATTTGATTTTGGATTCTTAGGTTTTTCCTCCAAAGAAATTGCTTTATTATTTTCATTAAATTCTACAACACCATATCTTTCTGGATCATTCACATGATATCCAAAAACAATACCACCTTTTACATTTAAACAGTCAGAAAGCATTTTAATCTTCATTTGAAAAATATTATCTCCTAGTATAAGACAGACCTTATCATCTCCAATAAATTCTTCGCCTATCACAAAGGCTTGTGCTAAACCATTAGGAATTTTTTGTTCTTTATAAGAAAACACACATCCCAACTGAGAACCATCTCCTAACAGTCTTTTAAAAACTGGCAAATCAGTCGGAGTAGATATTATTAAAATCTCCCTAATACCAGCATATAATAAAGTAGATAATGGATAATATATCATAGGCTTATCATATATAGGCATCATTTGCTTACTTAATGCTAAAGTAATAGGATGTAATCTAGTTCCTGAACCACCTGCTAATATTATTCCTTTCATATTTCTTTATTATTATAATTCACACTTATTTTATTAAAACCTTTTACACTCAGAGCTTCTTCATAAGTCAGCAATAATGCAGGTAATAACAATAAATTAGACAACATTGCAATCAAAAGAGTTATTGAAACAAGCAGCCCTAATGCAACTGTTCCTCCAAAATCTGATGCTATAAATATAAAAAAACCAAAGAACAAAACAACTGATGTATATAACATACTAACGCCTGTTTCTTTTAGAGCTGCAAAAACAGAGTTTTTGATTAGACCTTTATTTAGAATTAGTTCTTGACGATATTTTGCTAAAAAATGAATGGTATCATCCACAGAAATTCCAAAAGCAATACTAAAAACTAGAATTGTAGAAGGCTTTAAAGCTATTCCGAAGAAGCCCATGATTGCTCCAGTTAATAACAAAGGAATAAGATTGGGAATTAGAGAAATTAGCACCA
>Ga0307986_10002863_pt1 | contig 12199 bp, 16 predicted proteins | sample EllFjometageno82_FD_203170 | JGI IMG/M metagenome (GOLD analysis project Ga0307986, IMG submission 203170) | Marine microbial communities from Ellis Fjord, Antarctic Ocean - #82 | ecosystem: Environmental > Aquatic > Marine > Unclassified | place: Southern Ocean | collected 2014-10-09
TTTAATCACAATCCTAAAGTAGGTGATACGATTCTATTCCCAAATTACTTAATGCATACAGCCTATCCTTTTTCAGTCGAAGGTGAGAGAAGATCATTTTCTTTTAATGTAGAAATAGATCGTAATATTGCTAATGTGTTTAAAAAATGAGTAATGAAATTCAAAAAAATGTTTTTGGAGAACCTTTAGAAGATTGTTCTCAAGACCCAGTCACCGGATGGTATAGAGATGGTTGCTGCAATACTGATGATGCTGATAAAGGCTTTCACACAGTTTGTGCAAGGGTTACTGATAAATTTTTACTTTGGTCAAAAAAAGCTGGTAACGATTTAATAACACCTCACCCTGAATTTGGTTTTCTAGGCTTAAAAGATGGAGATTCTTGGTGTGTTTGCGCAACTTGGTATGCTAGAGCCGTGGAAGAAGATGCTGCATGCTCAATATATTTGAAGAAAACAAATATTAAAACTTTAGAATTAATTTCGATTGAAAAATTAAAGAAACACGCCTTAGATTTATCTTAGTTGTTATTAATTATTTCTTCTAATTCTTTATACTCTTCACAATTACAATCTTTTAAAACTGCTAATCTTTCTTTAGCTAAATCCATTCTTTGTGTTTGGACATACAGTTCACCTAGATATTCATTTATTCCATTGTGATTAGGTTTGATTTCTAAACCTTGAAGATAATATTTTTCTGCTTGTTCGTACTTTCCAGCTTTTCTAAGTGTAAAACCAAGATAGTTTAATATATCAGGATTTCTACTATCTGCTTTATTTGCTTCTAGTAATTTTTCATAAGCTTTATTGTAGAGCTTTAAGGCTTTTTTGTTTTTGCCTTTTGATTCTAGTTTTTTTCCGCTTTTTACAAATTTTTGCGCAGTTTTTAGTGGATTTGAATAACTGTCAGATTCTGAACTGCTGTCGCCTGCTGCAAATGAAACTTGCGCGAATAAACAAAATATAATTGTAAAAATAAATTTTTTAATCATGTTACGCAATTGATGATCTACCACCATCAACTCCTATTATTTGACCTGTCATCCATGAACTCTCATCACTAATTAAAAATTTAGCAATTGATGAGAAGTCTGATCCCTCACCTAGTCTTTTTAAAGGGTGTAGTTTAGCAATACCTTCAGCAATTTTTTCATTCTTTAATAAAAATTCTCCCATTTTTGATTTACTTAAGCTTGGTGCGATGCAATTTATTCTAACATTTGGTGCAAACTCTGCGGCTAAAGCAACAGTTAAGCCTTCGACCGCTGCTTTAGCAGAGGAGATGATACTGTGATTAGTAAAACCTTTTTGAGCAGCAACTGTTGAAAATAAAACAATTGCACCTTGGCTCTCTTTTAATTTTTCATGTGTAGCTCTAATTATTTCAGTAGCTGAAATTAAATTTAAACTAAAACAATCTAAAAAGTCTTTTTTATTAGAAAGTTTTAATGGCTTTAAATCTATAGAACCAACACAATAAGCTAGTCCGTTTATTGGTGTTTCGCCTAATTCAATGATAATTTTTTTTGAAAAATTTTCTTCTAAAACATTACATGTTGTAAAAGTAGAATCAAGTTCTGTTGCTAAAGCTGATAAGCTAGATTCATCTCTACCTACTAAATGAACTTGCCCGCCGTCATTAACTATTTTTTTAGCTAGAGCAGAACCAATTGATCCGGTAGCACCTAAAATAAGTTTTTTCATATTGTAAATATATCATAAAGTATGTCATTTTTTAGGGCATCTATTGTCACGTATAAATTTAAAGAGCATAAGATAGGCTTGTTATATGAAACTTTTTTTAATTTTAGGTAACCAGCTGTTTGACCCTGAATACTTAAAAAACTACAAAGATCATAGTTTTTTTATGTGTGAAGACTACGGTTTATGCACCTATGAAAAGCATCATAAATTAAAAATTCTATTGTTCTTGTCATCAATGCGGTCCTACTCCGATGAGTTAAAAGCTCAAAAATTTAATATTAATTATTACTCAATAAAAGATAATTTTAAATATTCTTATGAGAAAAAATTAGAAATATTTATTAAGAAGAATAAAATTAAAGAAGTAAGTGTATTTGAAATTGAAGATAAATTTTTTGAGAAGAGAATTTTTTCTTTTTTTAAAAAGAAAAAAATTAAAATAAATATTATACAGAGCCCAATGTTCCTAACTAGTCGTGAAGAATTTAAAGACTATTTAAATAAAAATAAGAAACCGTTTATGGCTAACTTCTATAAATCCAACAGAACAAAATTAGGTGTACTAGTTGATAATGATTTAAAACCAAAAGGTGGAAAATGGAGTTTTGATGACGAAAATAGAAAGAAATTACCGAAAGATATTTTATTACCTGACAAACCAAAGGTACAAAATACTTTACACACTAAAACATTGGCACCAATTATAGAAAAGGAATTTAAAAGTCATCCTGGAACTACTGAAAGTTTTTGGCTTCCGACAACAAGAAATGGTGCTGAGATTTGGTTAGATAATTTTATAAAGAGTAAACTAAATTTATTTGGTGACTATGAAGATGCTGTAAGCAAAAATTCAAATATATTATTTCATAGTGCTTTGAGTCCTTTAATAAATATTGGATTAATTACTCCAAATCAAATTTTAAAAAAATTAAAAAAAGTAGAAAATAAAGTAAAACTTAATTCACTAGAAGGATACACAAGACAAATTATTGGTTGGAGAGAATTCATGAGAGGTATTTATCAAAACTATGATGAACGGTTAACAAAAACCAATTTTTTTAATCATAAAAATAAAATGAATAAAAATTGGTACAAGGGTGAGACTGGTTTGGAACCTCTCGATTATGCTATTAAGAATGCAATCAATCACGGATGGTCTCACCACATTGAAAGGTTGATGATACTTTCCAATATTATGAACCTTTGCCAGGTTGAACCTAGAGAAGTTTACAAATGGTTTATGGAAATGTTTGTTGACTCATCTGACTGGGTAATGAGTCCAAATGTTTATGGTATGGGACTATTTAGTGACGGAGGAATATTTGCTACTAAACCTTATATTTGCGGGTCAAGTTATTTTTTAAGAATGATGGACTTCAAAAAAGGTCCTTGGTGTGATGTAATGGATGGACTTTATTGGAATTTTATAGAGAGAAATAAAAAATTTTTTCAGGCAAATTTCCGGCTATCTATGATGGTGAAAATATTAGAAAAAATTGATAAAGAAAGAAAAGAAAGAATATTTACAGCTGCAAAAAAATTTATAAAAGAAAACACATATGCCAATTAAAGTATTTTTTAACGATTCATGTAAAGTCTGTAGGTTGGAAATAAATCATTATAAAAAAATTTCAAATAGTGGTTTGGAATGGGTGGATATTACAAACAACAAAGAGGCACAATCAATGACTTCAAAAACTCCATCTGAACTGTTGAGAAGATTGCACGTAATTGAAGATGGTAAGGTGATTTCAGGTGCAGGAGCCTTTCTGGTTATTTGGTCTAAAATCCCGAGATATAATATCCTCTATAAGATATTAAAAATAAAACCTTTATTTTTTATTTTTCATTACATTTATGAATTTGTTGCTTATTTTTTGTTTCTGAAAAATAAAGATCAACTGAAAAATATGTAATGAAAAAGTTCGATCTACCTACAAAAATTTGCCCTGTATGTAAGAAGTCTTTTAACTGGAGAAAGAAATGGAAGCTTAATTGGGACAGAGTTAAATACTGTTCGAAGAAATGTTCTGGATCAAATTAATTCAATTGAAATTTGGCTAATATTTTGGGTAGGTTTAACTTAAAATTAAAATATCCTTTATTTGAAAAATTCCAACAGAATATATCCTCATCTCTAGTGATAAAATTTATAATCAATTTCTTTTTTTTAACCATTTTTTTTAAAAAAGACATATTCTCACCTATCGAAGGATAAACAATATCAAAATTTTTAAAATTTTCTAATAGTTCTTCTGTCTTGTTCTCATTGATCAATTCAAAGTTATCGTCGGTTACCTTTACTTTATCTTTCATGATGTTTTTTTTATAGTTAAAAACTTTTGGATCTAACTTTAATGATCTGTATTTATTGTCAATCAAAACAAAATAAATTTTTTTATAATCTTTTATTTTTAGGTTCTCTAAACTTAAATCATTTTCAAAAACTATTAAATAATCGTTTCTGTTATTATTTTTTTGTATTTCAATTGGTGAAATTTTATATTCTCTATTATCAATTAAGGGAAGACCGTTCTCTCTAAGTTCAATATTTTTATATTGTTTTTTTAAAAATTTACTAATGTTCCAAGATTGTGCAAGGTAGTGTTTTCCTTTTGTTTGTAGACCGCCAACCCATCTCCAGCTTAAAGTGTTAGAGGCAGCGTCACCATCAAGTAAATACTTCATAAAAAATTCTGCACCTTTTTGCCAAGGCAAACCTAAAGTAAAAATCCAAATACTTGCAAACCACATACGTGTGTGATTGTGTAAATAGTTATATTCTTTAATTTCTTTTACCCAGTCGTTAAAACATTCAATTTTAGTTTGTCCGTTAATTGCTAGATAGTAGTTTTCACTCTCCTCAATTGTATTTAGATCTTCTGTAAAATCAGTCCATACTTTTGGTCTTAGTTCTAGCCAACCTTTCCAATAAATTCTCCAATAAATTTCTTGAATATATTTTTCAACTTTTTGATATGGATGTTTGCTTAAAACTTTTTTGGAAATTTCATACTCATTTATAAGCCTATGTGAAATATAGGGAGATAAGCACGAAACATTTTTTCTTTCTATTGGACTAAAATCATAATTTCTTTTTGATGAATAATTTATAATATCATTTTTTATAAAAATATCTAAAGACTCTAAAGCTTTCTCCCTAGAGGTATGAAATTTCATTAAATTATATTTCCTTTGTTGGTTGGAGCCGAAACAGTGGTGGTAAACCAACAATTATTGCAGTTCTTGGTAGTACTTTTCTCTAAATGCCACTCATAAAAATACATCTTTTTGTCACTAGAAATTAACTCAACATTGTAAATATATTTATTTTTTGAATTTATGATTAATTTAATTTTATGAGATTCATGGTTTATTAGAACTTTATATTGTGCCCCAAGTAACATTTTTTGAAACCTTTTATATGGTCCTGTAATTTTTTTATTTTCAGGATGTGCAAATATCCAAGTCTGCTGAATTCCAGAGTTTTTATTTGGTTTGTTATTTTTTTTTAATGCATTCAGTTGAATTTTAATTACATCGTAGGGAGTTAAATTTTTGGTAGGTTTAATAATATCTGCGTATAAAAAATTTGTAAAATTTAATATGATAATAAGTATAAAGTATTTTTTTAATTCCATATTTTATTTAGTATTTCCTCTCTTTGACAACTAGACTTATATGCCAGGTATCTTAAAAAATTATTTTGGTAGTAATCTTGATGGTAATCTTCTGCAGGATAAAACTTTTCAAATTCCCAAATTAGAGTTACAATTTTTTTCTTATTAAATTTTTTTTCAATACTAGTTATTGAATTTTCTATAAGTTTTTTTTGTTTTATATTTTGGTAGAACGCAACAGATCTGTAACTTTCTCCTTTATCACAGAATTGACCCTTAGCATCAAAAGGGTCTATATTTACCCAAAAAACTTTTAATAGCTCTTTGTAACTAGTTAATTTAGGGTCGTAATAAACTTCGATAGCTTCTACGTGTCCGGTGTCTTTATAGGTAACTTGTTTGTAAGTTGGATTTTTTACATGACCTCCTGAATACCCAGATATCGATTTTATAACTCCTTTTACTTTATCAAATGATTCCTCCATACACCAAAAGCAGCCACCTGCAAAATAAGCTTTTTTATACTCGTTTTTACTTTCCCCAGAAGTCACAGTAAGCGTGCCAGCTAAAGAATTTAATGTATTGAGATTAAATAAAATAATTATAAAAAAAAAAGTTTTTGTCATATATTAATTATATAGTTTTCTTTAAACTAAAGGTAATATTTTATTTATGAAAAAACTACCAAGCTGTGATGATTGTGGAGAAAGTGAGACTATTCTTACTCAAGTTAGTAATTGTGGAGATGTAAAATTTCTTTGTTCCGACTGTTATCAATTAAAATTTCTTGAAAAAAACTTAATTAAATCAAATGAAGTCTTAAACTATGTAGAAATAGATAATATTTGTGAAGAGTGCAATAAAGAAGATCAAAATGTGAAAACAAACTTAGTTATGCACGGATACAAAATTTGCGATAGCTGTAAAACTTCTAAGACTTTATTCCCTATCTAAAAATTGTTAGTTACAGATAGAACGGCTAAAAGAAGAAAAGCTTGTACAAACCAAGAAATAATAACAACGCCAAAAGCTTTCCACAAACTATTATAATTTAGAGTTACTTTGACGGCTACAACCATGCAAACAAGCATCCAAAAAGCCGAGCCTATAAATGTAACGGTCATTAAATCTTCGTTAAAACCAAAAACTCTAATTATTCCAGGGGCACTTGAAAATCCGATAGCTCTTAAAAGGGAAAATTGAGTTGTTTTAGTTTTTGTATCTGGAAACAGTTTAACCCCAACAAAGTAAACAATGTATGCCCAAACAAACCAGCTTATTATTGAAAAAGCAGGGGCTAATATAAAATTGCTAACTCCTAGTGATGCGGCACCAATACCAGCCGCAGAACTTGATAATATAACTACGATAGCTGCCGATATAGTTGCGTTTTTATCTTTTTGGACTTCATTAAAAACATCAGGATCAATTTTAACTGACCGAAAGACTCTATTTAAAAATATTGAGATCATTTTAGTTTATTATTAAGTTAATTTGATTAATAAATAACATAGTTTAAATAATTTATAATTGTATATAACGTAAATAAAAAAAATTAAATGAAAAAATTCGAACCTATATCTAATGGTCTATCAGCAGCTTTGGTTATTTGTGTATTATCAGCATTAACTTTTAACTCATCAATTGGTGTTTGGCTTACATTTTCATTCGGTTCAACAGCATTAATTTTATTTCTTTATCATGATAGTGAGTTTGCGAAAGCTAAAAATGTTTTTTTTGGTCATTTAATCTCTATTATAATTGGTATTTTATTTAATAAATTTATGGGCATCTCTGCTGTGTCTCTAGGTTTGTCTGTTGGGCTTTGTATAACAGTAATGATGTATCTGAAAATAGTCCACCCGCCTGCTGCTGCCAATCCACTTATCGCTTTATTTGCAGATGTGTCTTATGATTTTATCTTATTTCCCATTGTGTCAGGTAGCATTGTGTTGATAGTTTTATCATCTTTTATTAATAGAACCGTACTAGGAAGAAAGTCTCTATATTTAAAGAGAAAAAAAAATTATTTAAAATCAAAGCGTAGGAAATAGAAAATAGAAACCTAAAAATAGAAAATTATTTTTTCAATAAATTTTTTAATTGACTAATAGGAGTTCTTATTTTTTTACTAAAATACTTCTTAATAAGAAGTAAAAAAGTTATTTTTTTTTCTACTATAAATGGTTCTCTTCTTTTTAGTTTAATATCATTCTCCCAGTAAAACTGAAGAATAAAACTATCCTCGTAATACTTCTGCCATTGCCATACAGATCCAACAGATAAAAATTTTTCTATTGCATCTTTTTTTTCTGTATACAATAATTCTTGATCATCATCATCAAATTCAAACCACCATTTATGTCCAAAGACTTCTTCGTCACAACCAAATACAATGTTGTCATTTAATTTGGTTGGTAATTCGATATAACCTCCTTTGGCAATTCGAACTAATTCTTTTGTAAAATCAATTAAATTAGGTATGTGCTCTAATACATGACTTAAAATAACATAATCAAATTCTTTGTCAGCGAACGGTAGTTTTTCATATGGTTTAATTTGAGTATATTTTAAATTTAATTTTTCAAAACTTTTTGTGTGATCATCAATATCAGCAAAGTGATTTGCTTCTGGCCAATAATTAGAAAATGAACATCCAAGATCTAATATTTTCAAATTTTGATTTTTTAGTAAAAATTTTTTTTGATTATGTTTATTAGTTCTTCGAATAGTCATTTTTATTTAATAGTTTAGAAAAGCTATATTAGCATTTAAAATAAATGCATACAAGGTCCAAAGAAAATACGGTAAGGTAAGATAATAACTTAACTTATTTTTGATAAAATAAATCTTCATTAAAATAAAAATAAAAATTAAAATAATTATCAAATTTATCAATGCTAATTCAATTTGATGAAATCCAAAAAAAACTACACTCCAGGTAGCATTAAAAAATAGATGAATAAAATAAATATTTAAAATTTTTTGATCAAAAAAACTAATCCATATTTTCCAAATAGCAACCGACATCAAAATGTAAAGTGTTGACCACACTGGTGCAAAAACCCAGCTTGGAGGGTTAAAACTCGGCAATACTATTTCTGAGTACCAGGGTTCTTTAAAGTAAGCTGTAGTGAAGCCACCAATACCAGAGGCAGTAAAAGTAATAATTAATATTAAAAATAAAGAAAAGTATTTATGTTTTGTCATGTGTTGTTATATAACTAAACTATGCTAGAAAATCAGAAAAAAATTTGGATTACGGGAGCTAGTAGCGGCATTGGAAAAGCTTTAGCCTTAAAATTTGCTACAGAGGATTGGAAAGTGGCGATTTCAGCGCGAAGAAAAGGGCTGCTGGATGAAATAGCTCAAAATAGAAATATATCTTCTTTTCCGTTGGATGTTACGGATAATGATTTAGTTAAATCAACTTTTTCAAACATACTAGAAGAATTTAAAAATTTAGATCTGTGTGTTTTTTGTAGCGGCGCATACGATCCAAAACTTGAAAAAGAAGTAAATAGAGAACAAATCAAAAAAATTATGAATATAAATTTTTTTGGTGTGTTGAATTGTATCAAAAGTGTTGAAGATTATTATAAAAAAAGAATGAATGGCCATATCTCTATTGTTTCATCAGTAGCAGCATACAGGGGATTACCTAATTCTAGTGGTTATGGACCTTCTAAAGCAGCATTAACAAATTTAACTGAAAGTTTGTATTTTGATTTTAAAAAACACAATGTAAGAATTTCATTAATTTCTCCTGGATTTATCAGAACACCATTAACAAATCAAAATACATTCAATATGCCATTTATTAAAACTCCAGAATTTGCAGCTAACAAAATATATAATGGGTTAATTAAAAGTAGTACCTTTGAAATTCACTTTCCAAAGCAATTGACAATATTTTTAAAAATTTTAAGAATATTACCTTATAGTTTATATTTATTTCTAATAAATAAATTTGTTAAAAGAGATTAAGATTTTAATTTAACTTATTGATATTTTTTAGATCAAGGTCTAGCTTTTTCTTTCTTTCCTCTTCTTTTGTTTTGAGTCGTTCTTCCTCTAAAAATTGTTCTTCATCGTTTCTTTTTCTTTCAGCGTCAAATTTTAGTTCCCATTCTTTCAGTCTTTGATTTTCAATTTCAGTTTTTTTTCTATTTTCTTCATCTTTAATTTTTTGCTCTGCTTCTAACTTTAGTTTTTCTTCTTCTTCTCTTATTCTTTGTTTCTCATCTCTTATTCTCTGTTTTTCTTCTCTGTCTCTTTGTTCTTCGTCTTTAATTTTTTGTTCTGCCTCAAGCCTTAATTTTTCATCATTGTCTCTTGCTCTTTGCTCTTCTTCTCTTATTCTATTTTTTTCATCTTTTTTTGCCTGTTCTACCTCTAGCCTTCTCAATTCCTCATTGTCTCTTATTCGTTTTTCTTCATCTCTTATTCTCTGCTCTTCATCTCTTATTCTTTTTTCAGCTGCTTCTCTTAGTCTTCGCTCCTCATCTCTAAGTCTTTTTTGCTCTTGTCTGATTTTTTTTTCTTCATTTTTTTTTCTTTGTTCTTGATCTTGAAGTCTCTGTTCCGCTTGTTCTTTTAATTTTTGATCTGCAGCTTTTAGTTTTAACTCTTCTGTTCTAAGTCTTATTTCTTGTCTTTTAATTTTTAATTCTTCGTCTTTTATTCTGTTTTTTTCTTGATTTCTAATTTTTATGGCTTGAATTTTAGCAAGTTTTTCTCTTTGCTTTTGTTTGGTAGCTTGTTCTCTTAATTTTTGTCGAGCTTTTTGTTGAGCTGTGGATTTAATCTTCTTAATTTTTTTAATTTTTCTTCTTTTACTGCTTAATTTTTTATAAGTTTTATCTATTTTTGATTTTACTGTTTTAGTTAATCTAATAATACCAATTTTTGGTACGAATTTTTTTTTTATTTTTTTTAAATGTTTATTAATTTTTATAGATTTCATTTTTAAAAAATCTACTATAAATCAAAATATCTGCAACAATAATTTTATAGACTTCTCTTTATATTTATCTTCACTACCTACCAAAAATTCCCAATTTTATGTCATAATCTACAGCAATTCCATATTTTGGGTCATCATCGCTATCAACAACTAATTGTCCAGCTCTACTTAGCAGCTTGTGACAGTCTTTCGTTAAGTGTCTAAGTTTTACTTTTTTCCCAATTGTATTATATTTATCAGCAATATCTTCGATTGCTTTTAATGCTGACTGGTCGATTATTTTTGACCTAGCAAAATCAATAATAATAACATCGGGATCTTTAGTGGGATTAAAAATTTCTAGAAAACTATTAGTAGAACTAAAAAAAAGTGGTCCTTCAATTTCATAAACTTTAGCTCCTTTTTCTCTTATAGATGGTCTTTCAATTGCTCTAATTCTTGAGGCAGACTCCCAAGCAAATACTAAAGCGGAAAAAATTACACCAACAATTACTGCCACCGCTAAATCTGCAGCTACCGTTACGGCTGTGACAAGAATAATAACAATTGCGTCACTTTTTGGAACAAGAAAAAGTATCTTTAAAGAGTTCCATGCAAAAGTACCAATGACGACCATAAACATAACCCCTACTAACGCAGCTATTGGAATCATTTCGATTAGAGAAGAGGCGTATAAAATAAATATCAATAAAAATAAGGCTGCTGCAATACCTGCAATACGTGTCCTTCCTCCTGACTTAACGTTAATCATCGACTGTCCAATCATAGCGCAACCACCCATGCCTCCAAAAAAACCTGTTACTGTATTCGCTAAGCCTTGTGCTAAACATTCTTGGCTTGCTCCACCTCTTTTATTTGTAATTTCACCTACTAGGTTGAGCGTCAATAAGCTTTCAATTAGTCCAATGGCTGCCAATATAAATGCATATGGAAAGATAATTTTTAAAGTTTCTAAATTTAAAGGAACGTTAGGAATTAAAAAGTTTGGGAGACCGCCTTTAACGCTAGCAAGGTCACCAACACTTGGAATGTCGATTTTAAATGTTAGAACTAATATGGTAGTTAATAAAATTGCAACTAGTGTTGCTGGTAATGCTTTTGTTATTTTTGGTAACAGCCAAATAACCGACATTGTTAAAATAACAAACCCAATTGAATAAAATAATGTATTTCCTGTTACCCAAACTGAATCACCTAAAGAATTAATCGTTTTAAACTGACTTATTTGAGAAATACCAATTACTATTGCTAATCCGTTAACAAATCCCAGCATTACAGGTTGAGGGACCATTCTAATAAATTTTCCTAACTTAAATATACCGGCGGTTAATTGTATTAATCCCATTAAAATTACTGTTGCAAATAAATATTGCGCACCATGATCTGAAACTAAAGCGACCATTACAACTGCTAGTGCTCCTGTAGCGCCAGAAATCATTCCAGGTCGACCACCAATTAATGCAGTAATTATTCCAACTATAAATGCTGCATAAAGGCCAGATAACGGCTTAACACCCGCAACAAATGCAAATGCGATAGCTTCAGGAACTAAAGCTAAAGCTACTGTTAATCCTGCCAAAATTTCTATTCTAAACAGTGTAAAAATTGCTCCATCTTTTGGAATATAATTTTTTGCATTAAAACTAAAAGATTTTGCAACATCTAAAAGTGCTTGTGATGAGACTTCTGACGGGGGTCTTCCTTTTTTCAAAAAATACTTTCTAATTTATGTTGCTTTTATAATTGTCTTGCTAATTTTTTTACTTTTAACATTTCTTTTTTAAACTTTTCTTCTTTCATGCCGGGTAGTATTTCGTAAAATCGTGTGTATTCAATTTTCATTCCACCAAGCTTAAGTACTCCTGCTTTAATTCTTCTAAAAGGCATATTCTGAAACCATGTTTGAA
>Ga0307986_10002864_pt1 | contig 12195 bp, 10 predicted proteins | sample EllFjometageno82_FD_203170 | JGI IMG/M metagenome (GOLD analysis project Ga0307986, IMG submission 203170) | Marine microbial communities from Ellis Fjord, Antarctic Ocean - #82 | ecosystem: Environmental > Aquatic > Marine > Unclassified | place: Southern Ocean | collected 2014-10-09
CCTTTTGAAATTATCAATTTAGTTTTCTTCAAGCCATTAACTAATTTTTTTTGATTATTACTCGAACCTACGCTCCAAATAAAATAATATTTTGTGCAATTTTTCTTTTTTAATAAATATAATAAGGCTGCATCATTTGAAAAAAGCTGAATACAATCATATTGTTCAACAATTGTTTTAATTTTATTGATAGCACTAACATCACTTTTATTTATAAATTTTTGATCTGGAAGTCTTATATATTCATTAAATCTATCAGAATAATTTAATATATTTTTTATATTTAGATTTAATGAAAATAAAATAGCTATTAATGAAGTAAATATAATAACATTTTTAAACTTAAGTAATAAATTAAATTTCTTTTTATTTTCAATAAATTTTAAAAAAAGATAAGCAAAATAAACGGAGAAGAAAAATAGCTGATAGGCAAAAATATGTTTAATGTGTGGACCATCTGATCTTCCTAAGGCGTAAATATAACTTAAAAAAGAAACAATTGATAAAAAAAGCAAGAATGTTTTAAACTCAATTGAAAATGATCTACTCTCTTTGAAAAAGAGATTTATCGATATAATTAAAATTATAATAATAGAAATTAATGTTTTGGTAGCTCTAGATGAATTCAATTCATCACTAAAGGGTTCTGGATGAATTATTCCGTGTATATAACTCATCTCTTTAATTATAGAAATAGTGTTTGATATAAAGTGATTAAATTCTTCTCCTAATATTAAAAAAGACAAAAAATAAAAAAAGATAACTGATAAAAATAAAACAATTAAATCATTATATCTTTTAGTTAAAATAAAAAAAAACATAATAGATAGAATTAACAAATTGCAAACTAAGCCTCTATCAATACTCCAATACATTGAAGCTACAGCAATAAAACCAAACAAAATCACAATATAATTTTTCCATTTTATGCTTTGAAGATAATCAATAAATAAAATTGAAATTAATATTATAGGTATTTCTCTATAGGATATAATATCTACACTTGGAATATCGTAATCTAAAAAACTTAATGAAATATAAGAATTTATTATAAAAAAAATATTTTTATAAAATTTATTTAAATCTAAAAATTTTGTTATCTTAAAAAGTAAAATTATAAAAAGAAATTTTATAACTAATGTAAAAAAAATTGGTGGATATCTTGAGAGACCAATGCTTTGAAAATCAAAAATTGACCAAATAAATTTTGAGCTCAATGTTTCATAAAAAATTCCTACGGTAACGTAAGAACCAGACCATAACGAACTATCTAAAAGACTTTTATAAGCAGAGCTTAAGACTTGACCTTCGTGGAGAAAATCTAATGTATGTAATGGAAAATTTACAGACAAAAATTCTAATATTAAAAATAATAGTATTATCGCTAATGAACATTTAATAGCAAAATTATTCTTATATATATTTCCCGATACAGTTCCGAGCTCAAAAATTATCTTTTTCATATTCTTTTTTTCAAAAAAAATATGAAAATATAAAAAAAATAATACTGGTAAAAGTGTAAATATTAAGTAGCGTAAAATGTCATTGTTGGCATTAAATTCATTCATTGAATAAGTACCAATGATTAAGGGGTCATTGTATGGTAATTCTATAGATCCCCAAATTTTTGCAACAAAAATAATTGTAAAAACTATTATAGAATATAAAAATATAGTTTTTTTTTGAATTTTCATTCTATTATGTTTAAAAGCTTTTAATGGTCATATCAATAATTAACTTAATTGCTTCTCAATAATATGAGTAACCCAAAATCTATAAGTTTAATTTTTCCATTATATAAAGATAAGAGTACCGTTAAAATTATGATTTCTAAAAGTTTAAAGATTTTAAAAAAAACTAAAAAAAAATTTGAACTAATTATTATTGATGATGGTTGCCCACAAAACTCTGGAAAAATTGCTCAATTGTATGCAAAAAATAATTCTAAAATAAAAGTTTTTTTTCACAAAAAAAATAGAGGTTACGGTGCTGCAATCAAAACAGGACTTAAAAAAAGCAAATATGAATGTATTTTTTTAATTGATGGGGATAATGAATATGATGTAAATGACTTACCCAGAATGCTTAAAGCTTTTAAGAATAATGATCTCGTTATAACCCGTAGATATAAAAATAAAAACAACCTTAATAGAGTCTTTATTTCATGGGTTTATAATAAAATTCTTAGATTTTTATTTAAAACAAACTTTAAAGATGTTTCAGTTGGATCCAGACTGTTAAGTAAAAAACTAAAAAATAGAATTATACTCAAATCAGATACTCCTTTTTTAAATGCAGAATTAGCCATAAAGTCAAAATATTGTGACTATAATATTGCAGAAGTTGGGATAAAGCATCACCCAAGGGTTATTGGTAATGGATCTGTTGTAAGTATAAAAAATATTCTTTTAATGATAAAAGAAATAATTGTTTTATTTATAATAATATGTTTAAAAAAAAAATTAGCTCATTAGATAAATCTACTACTGTAGATATTTTTATTAAAAGACCTGATAAATATCGTGAAATAGAAAAGTTTAGTTTAAACGCCAAAAACCTAATCACTATGGGTTCCCACAATTCTTACACACCTGCCAGCTTTAAAAGAAATAATCTAAGTCTAATATTTACTAAATTTGATAGAATTATTAACTTTGATAAATTAAACAAAACAATAACTGTTGAAGCGGGTATAGAATTATCAAATCTTTTAAATTTTACTTTAAAACATAAAATGTGGCTTCCACAAATACCAGGATATCCATCAATAACCCTGGGTGGAGCTGTTGCTGCAAATACACATGGAAAATCTAGTGACACTCATGGAACGATAAGGAATCAGATCAAAAGTATATTAATTTTTCACAAAACACACGGATGGATGAAACTCTCAGACAGAGAAAATAAGGACATTTTTGATTTAACGATTGGTGGATTTGGCCTTACGGGTACTATCGTAAACGTAGAATTAGAATTAATTGAAATAAACGGTTGTAATTTTACAACAACGGTAGAAAAAGTAACCTCTGCAAAAGATGCTGTAGAAAAATTAAATAAAAGAGATTTTACTAATACATTCTCATATTCATGGAATAAAACCTTTAATAAGAAACATTTTGGTGAAGGCTTGATTTTTAACAATAAGATAAATGATAATGAAAAAAACTTACCCATTAATAAAATGCACTTTAAGAGTAAAAATTTAGATAAGTATTTCGTTTTAAATTTTTGGAACAAATATTCAATCAAATTTTTCCAAATTTTATATTATAATTATTTTACATTTTATAAAAATAAAACTGATAATGATAATTTTAAAAATGTACTTTTTCCATATTCGGGAAAAGAGGCTTACTTTCATATGTATGGTAAAAAAGGATTTATAGAAAGTCAATTATTAGTTCCTTTAAATAAGGTTGATATATTTTTAGATGAGTTGAAACATTTGATCAATATTCACGAACCAGAGATTGTTCTTTTTTCAATAAAAAAAATAATTGGAAAAGAGCTTTTTTTGAGATTTGAAAATACAGGAATATGCTTCACCTTTGATTTTTCCAGAAACACAAAAAACTTAAATTTTTTGGATAAACTGGACATTTTATGTATAAAACATAAATTAAAACCTTCTATAATTAAGGATTCAAGATTGGACTCAAATACCATTAAAAAATGTTATAATGATTTTGAGAATTTTAAAAAAAATTTATCAGAATTTGACAATAAAAAAGTTTATAGATCAGAATTATCTGATCGTATTGGTATATGAATTATTTAATCGTAGGTGCATCATCCGGTTTAGGTAGAGATCTTGCTTATACTCTATCAAAAAATTCACATAATTTAATTCTTATCTCTAGAGATAAAAGAGATCTGGATGCGATGAAGTCTGATCTAGAAAATAAATATAATACAAAAATTAATTCTTATGCAGTAGACTTGGCTTCAAAAGATTCGGTAATTTCTTTTTTAAATAACAATGAAATAAAATTTTCCTCAATTGATGGAGTGTTGTTTCCTATTGGGATGATGTCAGATAATGATTCTATAACTCAGATTAAAGGTGGAATAGATCAAATTAATAATGCAAATTTCCTATCTATTGTTAAATTTCTTGAAAAAATAATCCCTATTTTTAAAGAAAAAAAACAAGGTACTGTAGTCGGATTTGGCTCTATTGCCTCATCTCTTGGTAGAGAGAAAAATATGATTTATTCCGCATCAAAGAGAGCACTTAATTCATACTTCGAAAGTCTTTTAGCAACCTTTATTAATAGTGATATAAAAATTCAATTCTATATTTTGGGATATCTTGATACCAACTTAGCATTTGATAAAAAATTAATTTTACCTAAAGCTTCTACAAAAAAATTGTCTATAAAGATTTTTAAAAACATAAACAAAAGCAACATAAGAGAATACTACCCTACATGGTGGTGGCTAATATCTTATTTTATTAGCTTAATACCTTTTTTTGTTATAAAAAAATTATTTAAATTTATTAAATAATTATGCTTTCAAATAAAGAAATCCTTTGTCCAAATAACTTATTAGATACTGCTCATAATAAAAAAAATGTTAAAGCTGCAATTGTTAATGCTGGATTACCTCTACCGATGCTTTCCATCCAGGATGCTGTTAATGAAAATCTAATAACCCCTATATTCATTGGTAATAAACAGGAGATTTTAAAATGTGCTGAACAATTAAAATGGGACATTTCATCTTATAAAATAATTAATGAACCTATTGAAAATAATACCGCAGCAATAGCAGCTGAGCTTGCAAGTCAAGATAAAGTAAAGATTATTGTAAAAGGCCACATCCACACAGATGTTCTAATGAAAGAAGTTTTAAAAAGAAAATACAATCTACTTGGAAAAACCAGATTGAGTCACATATGGCATATGACTACTACTAAAACTGACAAACCGCTTATAATTACCGATGGTGCATTAAATGTTTTACCTAATGTTAATACAAAAATGCATATTTTAAGAAATGTAATTAATTTTTCAAATCGTATAGGGATTAAAAGACCTAAAGTTTCAGTGCTCTCAGCAACAGAAGAAATTTTAGATAGTATACAAAGCTCTACTGATGCACATGAAATAACAAAATTAGCAAAAGAAAATGAATTGTGCGCTGATGTGTTTGGTCCTTTAGCATTTGATAATAGTATCTCAAAAAAATCTGCAGCTATAAAGGGTGTTAAAAATATAGTTGCAGGTGAGGCAGATGTATTGTTAGTTCCAAGTATTGAGTCTGGAAATAGTTTGGTTAAAATGATGATTTATTTTATGGGTGCTTGTGCGGCCGGTGTAGTCGTTGGTGGAAAAGTTCCGATCGTAATTACTAGTAGATCTGATGAAGCTCAAGCTAGATTGGCGTCTATTGCTGCTGCTGTTGTTGCATTAGACTAATTCATCATTGAAATAACCCCTTTAATACTTTAAATAAAAGCTGCAAAATTAGAAAAAAATCAATGGCTATAATTTATTTAAAAAAATCACCTAAGACTTCATCAACAGATGACACAAAAACAACAGGAATTGTTCAAGATCTTTTAAAAAATATTGAAACTACAAAAGAACAGGGCTGTATAGATCTTACAAAAAAATTTGATAAATATGATGGTGAAATCATTGTTTCTAAAGAACGAATTGAAGAGATTAAAAAAACATTAGATCAAAAAACTAAAGATGATGTTCAGTTTTCTTATGAAAGAGTTAAAAAATTTGCTGAAGCTCAATTAAAAAATTATGGTCAAGATTTTGAAGTTGAACTTTCAGATGGATTATTCGCAGGTCAAAGATTAATACCCGTTAATACTGCTGGATGTTACGTTCCAGGTGGTCGTTATGCTCACATCGCATCAGCTGTTATGAGTGTAACAACAGCTAAAGTTGCAGGTGTTAAAAATGTTATAGCATGTAGCCCTCCAAAAGAAGGTGTAGGTGCACACCCAACAATTATTTATACTGCTGATTTATGTGGTGCAGATGTTATTTTAAATCTGGGGGGAGTTCCTGCGATTGCAGCAATGACTAATGGTTTATTCAATAACCCAGCTGCTGATATTATTGTAGGCCCTGGTAATCAGTTTGTTGCAGAAGCTAAAAGAATTTTATTTGGAAAAGTAGGTATTGATCTTTTTGCAGGTCCTACTGAAATTGCAATTATTGCAGACGCAAAAGCAGATCCTGAAATAGTAGCAGTTGATTTAGTTGGACAAGCTGAACACGGCTACAATTCACCTTGTTGGTTATATACAACAAATAAAGAGCTTGCTGAAAAGGTTATGAAAAGAGTTCCAGAATTAATTGCTGAATTACCTGAGGTACCAAGAACTAATGCTGATGCGGCTTGGAGAGATTATGGCGAAGTTATTCTTTGTGATACCGATGAAGAAATGGCAACTATTAGTGATGAGCATGCTCCAGAACACTTAGAAGTTCAGACAGAAAATTTAGAATGGTTTCATAACAGATTAACAAACTACGGTTCTTTATTTATTGGTGAAGAAACAACCGTTGCCTACGGAGACAAATGCTCAGGAACTAACCATATTCTTCCAACAAAAGGTGCCGGTCGTTATACGGGTGGATTGTTTGTTGGTAAATTTATTAAAACTTTGAGTTTTCAAAGAATGACTAAAGAGTCTACTAAATTAGTTGGTGCTGCGGCTGCAAGAATTTCTAGATACGAAGGAATGGAAGCTCACGCAAGAACAGGTGATGTTAGGCTTAAAAAATATGGTTACTCTAATTAAACTTAGATAATTTCCATTAACACTATTAAAGCCAAAATAGACATAAAAATAACAATTATATAATTTATTCTTTTCCATACTTTTGCACTCTTAAGATATTTAGAAAAATATTTTGAAAGATATCCTATTGAAAAAAAGAATAAAAATGAGGCTATAGCAGCACCTATTCCAAAATAATACTTATCAACAAGAGTAAGGTTTTTTGAAAAGTTTCCTAAGAAAAATACAGTATCTGAATAAACGTGAGGGTTTAAAAAAGTAAAACTTAATGTTTTAAAAATAATACTAGTTAAATTATTAGTTTCATTATCTACATTAAAAGAGTTATCTAAAATTTTTTGTCTAATCTTACTCCAAATAAAGTGTACTAAGAATAAGAAGAGTAAAATATTAAAAATTAGTTCAACAGTCGGTGTAAAAAAATTATTTAAATATTGAAATAAAAAAATTCCAATAAAAATTAGCAGAAGATCTGATAAAGAGCATATTAAACAAACAATAAAAATATATTGTTTTTTTAATCCTTGTTCTATGACAAATATATTTTGAGCGCCTATTGCTAATATTAAACTCAATCCTGTTAAAAAACCTAATAATAAATAATCCATTAAGCTTTATTAAACTCTTTTTTTACCCTGAACAACTCTATCAAGTATTAATGCAACAAATAAAATAGCTATACCCGCAAGTATACCCTGTCCAACATTAGCATATTGTAATGCCTCAAGAACATCTTGTCCTAAGCCTTTTGCACCAATTAGAGATGCTACAACCACCATTGCTAAACTTAACATTACTGTTTGATTAACACCTGCTAAAATTGAAGGTGTGGCAAGTGGTAGATCTACTTTTCTTAATAAATACCATTTAGTTGCACCATAAGCGATAGCGGCTTCTCGAATTGTTTCTGGCACTCCCCGTAATCCTAAAACGGTAAGTCTTACAACGGGTGTACCACCAAAAATCATTGTAATGATTACTGCTGCAACCTTTCCAGTTCCAAAAAAAGCTATTACTGGAATCATAAATACAAAAGCCGGCATTGTTTGCATGAAATCCATTATTGGTCTAATTAATGAATAAAATCTTTGTCGTCTGGCGCAAAAAATTCCAAGCGGAATTCCTATTGCTATACTTAAAATTGCAGCTGTTCCTAATAGAGCAAGTGTTGTCATTGCTTTAACCCAAAAACCTAAAAAACCCATGTAACACAAAAATCCTGTCGAATAAATTGCAGCTCTTGGTCCTGCTGATAAGCCAGTTAGGGTTACAATTGCAGTTATAATTACAATCCAAGGAGTTTTAACAAACAATAATTCTAAGAAATCTAATACCGACCTAATACCAATTGTTATGGCTGTAAAGATTACATCTCCTTTAACAACGGCATAGTCAAAAATAATTTCTATCCATTTAATTGAAAATAATCTTATTTCTGGGTGAGTTGGAAACGTATCCATTAACTGAAGCAAGCCTGGAAAACTATAATGGATAACTGTGAAAATCATTATAACAGACGTAAAAGTACTACTTAAGATGTAATTTTTCATCTGCATACCTGGGTGAATAGATTTATCGGATAACCATTCAGAATATTTATTTTCTAAAATTGAATTTGCTAAAACACCTTGAGCAATCTTAACAGCTATCAATAAGATGACACCAAAAAATGCGATCCAAATTGCTGAGGCTTCTACTCTTAGAATTTCATCAAGATAACCTTGCATCGCATCCTCTAAAGATTTTATGTTTCTTTTAAACACATCAATTTTATCTGGATTATTTTCTATCGCTGCTTCTAATTGTTTATTCCTAAAAGCTATTGTGCCTTTAACTTGTTCAACTTTAGCAATGGCATCTGCAGTAATATTACCAAACAAACCTCTAATAATTTGTACTACTGAAAAAGTTTCAATAATTAAAAAAGTTAAAGTCCAATTCCAAACATTACGCATTCCAAACCAAATTGGTCCAAGGATGAATGCAAATAAATTAAATGAAAATGAGTAAGTGGGTTTACTACCAATTTTTTTAAACTCTTTAATATAATAGTCTGGATTACTCTTTACAAAGTCAGTAATTAATTCATCTCTAGATAGATTTCTAATTGTCTTATTCTCCATCACTACCTTCTACAACTGCTTTAAGTAAATCTGCTTGTGTTATCACACCAATATTTTTTTTTTCATTATTAATCACTAATATAGGTTCATCTTTAATGGAGGATTTTTCTATTAGTTTGTTTAGTAAATCATTTTCATGAACACTTTCTAATTTTTTAGTTATTGATCCAAGTTCCTTTTCAAATTTTTCAACTGGCTGCATGATGGATTTTGCTTGAACAATTTTTAATCTAGATATTCCTTTAACAAAGTCAGCCACATAATCATCAGCTGGTTTTATTACTATTTCTTCTGGTGTTCCTATTTGTATAACCTTTCCATCTCTCATGATTGCAATTTTATGCCCTACCCTTACTGCTTCATCTAAGTCGTGAGTTATAAACACTGTGGTCTTTTTCATTTGTTTTGAAAGTTTGATAAATTCTGATTGAAGCTGTCTTCTAATTAATGGATCTAGTGCACTAAATGGTTCATCCATTAATAAAACATCAGGGTCTGCCGCTAAAGCTCTTGCTAATCCAACTCTTTGTTGCATTCCACCTGACAGCTCGTGAGCAAATTTATTTCCCCAACCCTGAAGCTCTACAATATCTAAAATTTTATTAGCAGTATCTAATCTATCATTTTTGCTGATGCCTCTTATTTCAAGTGGCATTGCTATATTGTCTAATACTGATCTATGTGGCATTAAAGCAAAGTTCTGGAAAACCATGCCTATCTTTTTATTCCTTAAATCTTGCAAACTTTTTGGATCAAATTTCATCACATCTTCATTATCGATTAAAATTTGTCCTGAAGTTGGCTCTAATAATCTGTTAATATGCCTAACTAAAGTAGATTTACCACTTCCTGAAAGTCCCATTACACAAAATATCTCTCCTTTTTTAACATCAAAAGAAACATCAGATACCCCGATTACTGAATTATATTTTTCTAAAGCTTCCTGTTTTGAAATATGTTTATTCTGAATAGCATTTAATGCTTCTTTAGAAGTATTACCAAATATCTTCCAAACATTTTTTATTTCAATAGCTGAGTCCATCAGATCCATTCGAAAATTTAATAATTTTTTTTTAGAAAAATACCCGGTAACAAATAATGCTACCGGGTAAAAATTTAACTTAATTTAAAGTCCTAACCAACCATCAACTTTAGATTTATTATTTTTCATCCATGTTCTAGCAACATCAGCTGGTTGTTTTTTTTCAACTGAAATTTGGTAGGCCATTAGCGAAACATCATCTGCTGATAATTGAAAATTCTTAAAGAAATCAACAATTGCTGGAGATTTTGCTTCTAAAGAAGTTCCCCAACCAATTTGAATTTGCTTAAGAGCATCTTTTGATGCAACATATGATTTTTTGTACCAGTCAGCATCTTCTTTAGGTTGAACCATTTTATATTTAGCTTTATTAAATTTAGGTTCTGTCAACATAACTACGTCAGCCATTCCCCAAATTGCATGCGGCTTGTAACAATAAAATGCATAGCCCTCACCTTTTTTAATTGAGTCAAGTACTCTTGCATTTTTTACAGCTTCAGCAGCTCTAATAGGTTCAATACCAGCATCATATAAACCATAATCTCTAAGCTTAACTTGGTTTACATTTGCAGAAGCCCATCCATCAGCACCAATCCAAAATTCACCCTTACCATTACCATCACTGTCCATTGCTTTAACAACTTCTGGTCTAGCTAAGTCTTCAATTGCTGTAATATTCATTTTTTTAGCAAATTGTTGGGACACACAATATCCCTGGTTTCCCTCATAAGGTTTTGAACTTAACTTAAGAGTTCCTTTAGGAACTAGATCATTAGTATAAGCCTGTTGATTAGGTAACCAGATATCAGGGTGAACTTCAATTTCACCTTTGCTTCTATCAATCGCACCGTAGATAGCAGTATTATTTCCTGGAACAAGTTCTGCTTCTCCACCCATTTTGTCATTAACAACTGCTGCTAATAAATTTGCAATAGCTGTTGCACCTGTCCAACCTGGATCTCCAATTTTAACTTTTTCAGCAAATGTTGAAAAAATTGCAAATATAGAAATTAATCCAGCTACAAGTGTAGTTTTAATTATTTTCATTATTTTCCTCTCTATTTTTATTTAAAAAAGGAGCTTAACTCAAAACTTTTAAACCTGTCAAAGAAAATTATTTAGTTATTCAAGTTGATATTGCTAGATTTTAAGAGTGACTAATCCAGATAGTCTTGGTCTGTAGGTACTGATCCAATGCTTCAGTTCCTTGGTCTCTACTTAATGAACCTGATTGTTTGTATCCACCAAATGGTGTTTTGATATCACCCTCTGAAAAAGTATTGACTGAAACAGTTCCACAAGGAAGACTTTTCGCCATGTGAAAAGCTCTATCTATATCCTGAGTAAATACACTGGCATGCAAACCATACTTGGAATTACTTGCAATTTTTAAGGCTTCTTCATCACTATTAATTGTTAGAACTCCTAGTACTGGGCCAAAAATTTCTTCCTGAGCAATTGTCATGTTTTCTTTTAAACTATCAAATAAAGTTGGTTTTGCATAAAATCCTTTTTGTTCTCCACTTGAGACACCACCAAATAAAAGTTTAGCCCCCTCATCAATTCCTTTTTGAATATAACCATCTACTGTTGCTAAATGTTTTTTAGAAATCATTGATCCCATATTGCTTTCTGGATCTAGAGGGTCTCCAACCTTAAGGACTTTTACTTTTTTTAAAACTTTTTCTAAAAATTCGTCTTTAACTTTACTGTGAATTATCTGCCTCATATTTGCAGAGCAGTTTTGACCACCATTCCAAAAAGCAGAGTTAATTGCATTATCAATTAAATCATCTGTAATCTTTGCATCTTCCAAAACTATAAATGGGCTTTTTCCACCCATCTCTAACCCAATTGTTTTTAGATTACTTTCTCCTGAATATTTCATGAATAATCCACCAACTTCGGTTGAGCCTGTAAATGAAACTGCGTCGACATCGTTATGTCTACCAAGCGCTTCTCCTACATCACCAAAACCAGGAATAATATTTAAAACTCCATTTGGGATTCCAGCTTCTTTAGCAATTTGTGCAACTCTTATTGCAGTTAATGGTGTATCTTCTGCTGGTTTAATTATCACTGAACATCCTGCGGCTAATGCTGGAGCCATCTTCCACACTGCCATCATTAAAGGGAAGTTCCATGGAACAACACCTGCAACAACACCAATTGGTTCTTTAATAATTAAACTGGTTAGTGACGGTTCTGTTGGTCCAACTTTTCCAAATACTTTATCTATTAATTCTCAATACCACTGG
>Ga0307986_10002865_pt1 | contig 12191 bp, 11 predicted proteins | sample EllFjometageno82_FD_203170 | JGI IMG/M metagenome (GOLD analysis project Ga0307986, IMG submission 203170) | Marine microbial communities from Ellis Fjord, Antarctic Ocean - #82 | ecosystem: Environmental > Aquatic > Marine > Unclassified | place: Southern Ocean | collected 2014-10-09
CCATTTCACCATCACCCAAGAAAGCCCAAACTTTTCTTCCCTCATCTTTTATTAAACCTCTATTAATTAAATATTTCATGAACCTTGCTTGATAAATTGCAAGCATTGGGCCAAGTCCCATTGAAACAGTTGGGAATTGCCAAAAGTCTGGCATTAGCCATGGATGAGGATAGGATGATAGGCCACCTGGTTTTACCTCTTGTCTAAAATTATCTAATTCTTTTTCATTTAATCTTCCCTCTAAGAATGCACGTGCATACATCCCTGGAGCGCTGTGTCCTTGAAAATAAATTAAGTCTCCACCAAAATTATTATTTTTTGCTCTAAAAAAATGATTTATACCAACATCATACAGGGTTGCTGCAGAAGCAAATGTTCCTATATGCCCACCTAGTTCAGGAAATTTTTTATTAGCTCTTACAACCATGGCAGCAGCATTCCATCTAATTAAAGATCTAATTCTTTTTTCAATATTTTGATCTCCTGTAGATTTTTTTTCTTCATTCGCTGGAATAGTATTTATGTATGGGGTATTTTGAGTATAAGGAATATTTACTCCTTCCATGTACGCTTTATTGATTAACTCCTTAATTAAATGATGAGCTCTATTATCACCATCTTTTTCAATCACTGCTGAAAGTGACTCTAGCCATTCTTTTGTTTCTATTGGATCAATATCGCCCTTGTTGACAACTTGGATTATTTCAGATTTTTCTTGTCTAATAATTTTATTTTCTGACTGTGCTTTTACTTTTTCATTATCTTTTAAAGCCCGCTCAGCTTCTTTAATTAAATTTTCTGTGTCTTTTGGTATTATCTTTTCCTCTGGTTTTGAAGAATTATTTGCTACGATATCAAGTAATAGATCTCCTTTTGACACCTTGTCACCAACTTTAATATTAATACTCTTAATCTTACCTGAAATAGTCGATGGTATTTCAATACTAGACTTATCACTCTCAATTGTAACTATTGGGTCATTAACTTTAATCTCATCACCTTCTTTTACTAAAAGTTCAATAACTTCTACTTTATCAAAATTACCTATGTCTGGGACTAATAATTTTTCACTCATGTTTTTATGATCTTATACACTAAAAATGTACAATAAATTTTAATTTTCAACACAATTTATACAAATTTTAGACAATCTTAACTTGTAAATTTTTTAATGATAAAAATATTAATGAATTTAGTCTTTAATAATAAAAGAATCAGGGACTTAGATGGTGAAATTTGGATCCAAAAAATCTTATTAAAAGAAAAATTTAATAAAAGTGAATGTTAAATTTTTTCGATACAAATTGCTAATCCCATTCCACCTCCTATACAAAGTGTGGCGCAACCTTTGGTTTTATTTTGTCTAAGCATCTCATAAATTAATGTTACTAAAATTCTAGTTCCAGATGCTCCAATAGGATGACCTAATGCTATAGCACCTCCATTTACGTTAACTTTACTTTCATTAATATTTAGCTCTCTAATTACTGCTATACTTTGAGCTGCAAAAGCTTCATTAATTTCAAATAAATCAACATCATGAATTTTCCAATTTGCTTTTTTTAAAGCTAATTTAACAGCATCTATTGGTCCCAACCCCATAAGTGATGGCTCAACTCCTGCTGATGACCATGAAACAATTCTTACCAGGGGTTTTAAAAAATTTTTTTCAGCTTCATTATAACTTGTTAAAAGTACTGCTGCTGCCCCATCATTAATGCCAGATGCATTTCCTGGAGTCACAGTTCCATTTTTCTTAAAAACTGTTTTTAATTTCGTTAAATCATCAGCTTTTAAATTTTTTCTTGGATGTTCATCAATATTTAAAAAAGAACCATCTAAATCTACTTCAACTAATTCATCTTTGAATTTATTTTGCTCTAAAGACAGCTGAGCTTTACTTTGAGATTTTAACGCAAAATTATCCTGTTCTTCTCGTGAGATTTGAAATTTTTCTGCAACATTTTCAGCTGTAACTCCCATATGATAATTATGAAATGCATCTATCAAACCATCATTAGTCATTGTATCTATCAATTTATCTTCAGTTAGTTTTTGATCATTTCTATAAAATAATGCATGTGGAGCTATGGACATATTTTCTTGACCACCACAGATCATATATTTTGCTTCGTTAAGTTTTATGTTTTGAAAACCAGAAATTACTGATCTTAAACCTGAGCCACAAACTTGATTAACTATGTGTGCGGGGGTCGATTTTAATAATCCTGCATTAATTGAAGCTTGTCTTGCAGGATTTTGCCCTGCTCCAGCAGTTAAAACTTGCCCCATAATTACTTCATTAATATCTTCATAATTAATGTTTGTTCGATTTATAACTTCTTTAATAACTATTGATCCTAATTGATCAGCTTTAATATTTTTTAATGAGCCTTTGTAAGTACCAATTGGTGTTCTTGCAGCAGCAACTATTACAACTTCACTAAATTTGGTGTTCATTTTAGAATATGTTTTTCAACAAATTACATTAAAAAGTGATAATACTATAGAATTAAAAAATATTAATAATTAGCGCCTGTAGCTCAATTGGATAGAGCGTTTGGCTACGGACCAGAAGGTTCTGGGTTCGACTCCTAGCAGGCGCACCATTAAGGAAAAACATGATTAAATGGATTTTAAAATCATCACTACTAAGTTCAGTGGTTATTTTTTTTGCTTTTATATTTGCTATCTTGTTAATTCTAACAATTATTTTATAGAATATGAAAAGTAAATTTGAACAAATAAGTTTAAAACCTGGTTTTATGAAATATAACGGCGGTTTATTTTTTAGGAATATTTCTGAAACTGAGTATGAATTTAAATCAATAATAAATGAAAACCATTTAAATGCAGCTGGAATTACTCATGGTGGGTATTTGGCAGCTTTGATTGATGCAGGCGCAGGAACATCTGCCCATCGAACAGCAAATAATATGCCTTGTGTAACAATTTCTTTAGATCTTAAATTTATTGGCGCATCAAAAACTGGTGATGAAATTTTAGGAAAAACTAAAATACTAAAAAAAACTAACACATTAATTTTTTTATTTTGTGAATTAATTTGTAATGATAAAATTATAGCTTCTGCATCAGGAATATGGAAAATTCTTAGGATTAAATCCTCCGACCTTGGTCCAGGTGGTTAATTCTTTAAATATTGAAAATCTAATAAAATGAGAACTTTTTATCCTACGATTCGGTCATGTTTTAGTCTATTTTTGTTCTTTAGCACCAACAACATCTGGTAGGTTAAAAAAAAAGTATACTAAAGATAGAAATGACTAGATATAAAATAACAGCTGTTCTTGGACCAACTAACACAGGTAAAACCCATATCGCAATTGAAACAATGTTGTCTTTTGATAGCGGCATGATTGGTTTCCCACTTAGATTACTTGCTAGAGAAGTTTACGACAAAGTAATTAAAAAGGTTGGAATAGATAAAGTTGCTTTAATAACTGGTGAAGAAAAAATTATTCCCTCAAATGCTAAATATTTTTTATGTACCGTTGAGTCCATGCCAATTGACAAAACCTTAGATTTTGTTGGAGTAGATGAAATTCAAATGTGTGCTGATCATGAACGTGGTCATATTTTTACTGACCGATTACTTAATATGAGAGGAGCCAGACTTACTATGTTGATGGGGTCTAGTACTATCAAAAATATAATTTCAAAATTAGATGATGATATAGAATTCATTAATAGAAAAAGATTATCAAAACTTACCTATGCAGGTCATAAGAAAATATCTAGAATAAATAGAAAAACAGCAATAATAGCCTTCTCTTCTGAAGAAGTTTATGCAATTGCAGAATTAATTAGAAGACAAAAGGGTGGGGCTGCAATTGTAATGGGTTCTTTAAGTCCGAAAACTAGAAATGCACAAGTTGAGCTGTATCAATCAGGCGATGTTGATTTTTTAGTTGCAACAGACGCAATAGGTATGGGTATTAATATGGATCTTGATTATATTTATTTTTCTAATTTAAAAAAATTTGATGGAAGAAAACTTAGAAAACTTAATTTATCTGAAATTGGTCAAATTGCAGGTAGAGCTGGCAGGTACCTTAATGACGGAAGCTTTGGAATAACTGGTGACTGTAAAGATATTAATGCAGAAGATGTTGATTTATTAGAAAATCATAAATTTGAGAAAATTAAAATATTGTTTTGGAGAAACCCCAATTTAAATTTCAATAACCCCCGTAGTTTAATAAAATCTTTAGAGGAGAAACCTCAGAGGGAGTGGTTAAAAAAAATTCACGAATGTGGAGATGAAAAAGCATTAAAATATTTTTTAAGAGATAAAAATTTAGAAAACATAGATTTCAACAACAAAACACTTACTTTGTTATGGGAATGTTGTCAGATACCTGATTTTGTAAAAAAAACCTATGGAAACCACTATCAGGTTATAGAAAATGTCTTCAAGTTTCTGATTAGTGAAAAAAGTAAAATTACAGATGAATATATGCGATTACAGCTTATGAAATTAGACAAATTAGAAGGAAATGTAGATTCTTTATCAAATAGAATTGCAAATGTCAGGACTTGGTCATATGTTTCAAATAAAAATAATTGGATTGAAAATCAAGACTATTGGATAGAAAAAACTAAATTATTAGAAGATAAACTTTCAGACAGACTTCATGAAGAACTTACAAAAACTTTTATTGATAAAAGAGCTAGCATTCTTGCAAGAGGCTTAAAACAAGATATGGAATTTAAAACAGAAATATTGGAAAATAATGATGTTAAAATTGATGACCAATTCATTGGAAGAATAAATGGTCTTAAACTTGAATTAGACCTTAAAAAAGGTGCTTTAGAAACGGATATAAAATCACTTAAAAAAGCTGCAAGACAGACTATTGGTCCAGAATTAGAAAAAAGAATTAAGAATATAATTGATACAGGATTAATTGAACTTAATACCGATTTTAAAATTTATTGGAGTAAATTTCCAATAGCAAAATTAATACCTGGAAACGATTATTTAAGTCCTAATTTTGAATTAATTGTTGATGATATTCTTGAACAAGACCAAAGACAAAATTTAAGTTTATTCATTAATAAATGGTTAAAAAATAAAGTTGATACAGTCCTACAAAGTTTAATTGATTTAAAAAATCTCAAAGATAAACATTCTTCAATTAAAGCTTTGGCTTATCAGCTTTATGAAAATAATGGAGTTTTAAAGAGGGAAAATGTTTCTGAGTACCTAAAAAATTTGGGTCAAAATGAGAGAAAAGTTTTAAGGGACTTGGGTGTTAAATTTGGCAGATACCATATTTTTTTATACAAACTAATTAAACCTGAACCAGTAGTATTGAGAGCTTTACTTTGGAAGAACTATAATCAAAAATACTTTAATTTATCACCTCCAACATTTGGCTTAAATTTTATAGAGGATAAAGAAAATAAAAATAAATACTTTATGTTGCTTTGCGGTTTTGAAAAATTTGATAATTATTTTGTAAGAATTGATATTTTGGAAAGATTATTTATGCAAATAATTAATTCTGGTTCTGAAAAAAATAAAGAAATTAAACTGGTTCCTGAAATGCTTAATCTCTTAGGTTGTAGCAAAGATAATTTTAAAAAACTAATTCAAAAAATGAATTATGAGGTTATAGAAAAAAATGAAGACATGTTCTTAAAATATACACCTCAAAAAATGTTTAAAAAATCTTTTAATAAAAAGAATAATAAAGAAAATCCATTTAATGTATTAAAAAATTTAAACTTAGGATAATTGATGTTTTTTGAAAAAAAAAAAGAAAGTAAAGAAAAGGGCTCTTATTTAATTAAGATTGCTGCACTGCTTATTCATGCAGCCAAAATTGATGAAAAATATACCAGTGAAGAAGAGCAAATTATTAGAAAAACCCTACTTGAACTTGGTGCAGATCAAAACAAATTAGATACATTAATCATTAGTGCCAAGCAAAATGAAGAAGAGGCTAATCAAATATTAGATTTTACAAGAGAAGTTAAAAACCTGAGTGAAAAAGATAAGATTAAAATCATAAAATCGCTTTGGAGGATTATATATTCAAACAAAGATGCTGATATGTATGAGACTAATTTAATGCGAAGACTTTCTGGATTACTTTATGTTGACAGTAAAACTATGGGCGATATCAAGGAACAAATTAAAAAAGAAAATTCATAATGACTTACATTGTAAACGACAAATGTATTAAATGTAAATTGATGGACTGCGTTGAGGTTTGTCCAGTTGATTGCTTTTATGAAGGTAAAAATATGCTTGTAATTAAACCGGATGAGTGTATAGATTGTGGCGTTTGCGAGCCTGAGTGCCCCGTTGATGCTATAAAAGCTGATACAGAACCAGGAAGTGAAAAGTGGTTAGAAATCAATCAACAGTACTCTGAAATCTGGCCTAATATAAGTGAAAAAAAAGATCCACCATCGGATCATAATAAATATAAAAATGAGCAAAATAAGTTTGAAAAATATTTTAAAGAAAACCTTTAAAAAAAAAACTACAATAAAAGCTGCCAAAAAAAAAGTAGCTAATCTCAAAAAAACAAAAAAAAATTCCCCTAAAAAAAAAGTAGCTAAAAAAAAAGTAACTAAAATTGAAAATAAAAAATCTATTAAAAAAATAGAACAAACGATAACAGATAATACTGGCAATTTAAGAATTCCAAAAAGTAATGAGTTAAAGCCAGAAATAAAGAAAGTTAAAAAACAAGAAACTGAAAAAAAAGAGTATAAAATTAAAGATTTTGTTGTTTATCCAAAACATGGCGTGGGCCAAATAACAGAGTTTAAAAAAATAAATATTGGTGGAATAGATGTTGAGACTTATGTAATCAAATTCGAGAAAGATAAAGCGAATGGTATGGTTCCAGTTAATAAACAATCAAATTTACGTCCTTTAGCAAGTATCAATCAAGTTAATAAATGTATTTCTATTTTAAAAAGTAAGCCAAAAATTAAAAGATCTATGTGGAGTAGAAGAGCTCAAGAATATGAGGCAAAAATATCTTCAGGAAAAATTTACGAATTAGCTGAGGTTGTAAGAGATTTAAATAAAGGTGATGATCTAATGGTTGAGCAATCTTATAGTGAGAGACAATTATTTGAAAAAGCCTACGAAAGAATTCTTTCTGAATTTCAAATTATTCTTGGTATATCTACAGATGATACTCAAAAGAAACTGGATAAGGCCCTCAAGAGAAATTTAAGTGGAGGTCAACAACCATCACCATTACCAGATACCCCAAAAACTACTCCAAGTGAATTACCTACAGAAGAACCTATTGGTGAAGCTGATGAACCAGATCCTATTGATGAGTAAAAAAAAACGCCTCTCATACATAATGTAATGAGAAGCGTTTTTTGTAAAGAATACTAAGTGACTATCTTCTTCTTTTTTTAGCCTTCTTAGCTTTTTTTGCTTTTTTCTTAGTTTTCTTTGCTGCTTTTTTTCTTTTCTTAGGCATCTTTAGCTCCCTTTTTTAGTTAAACGAATCAAACTGATTCGTTGATAACTTATTTTTATTTTTTTAAACAAGTTATGTCAATTCTTTAATTAAATGAAAAAAATTTCAAAAAGTTAAAAAAAATAATTAAAAAAATTATAAATCTTTAGTTTTTTGAATAGTTAAAAAGCTTAATGTTTATGCGATTAATAACTTGTTTTTTTATTTTCAATATAAAGTTTTTCTAACTTACTCTTATATTCTTGAATTATTTTATATCTTTTTAGTTTTAATGTTGGTGTCATTAAACCATTTTCAATTGTAAATTGTTTTTTAACAACGAAATATTTTTTTATTTTTTCTATTTTTGCTAAATTATTATTTATTTTTTCTATTTCATTATGAATAGTTTCGTAATCAATATTTTTTTTTTCATCACTTAAAACCAATAAAGCTACTAAAAATGGTTTATTATCTCCATATACTAATGCTTGTTCTATAAATTCTATTTTTGTTAAATCATTCTCAATTTTAACAGGTGAGATATTGTCTCCTCCTGGGGTAATTAAAATGTCTTTTTTTCTATCTGTAATCTTTAAAAAACCATTATCAAAATAACCAATATCACCTGAATACAACCATCCATTTTTTATTGTTTTATCTGTTTCAATCGAATTATTCCAATATCCTAGCATTACATTTTCACCTTTAATTAAAATTTCTCCATCATCAGCAATCTTAACTTCATTTCCTTTAAATATAGGGCCAACGGTTTCAATTCTAATATCGTTAATTGGATTACAGCTAACAACTGGAGATGTTTCAGTTAAACCATATCCTTGTAATGTAGGAAGACCAATTGAATTTAAAAAAATACCCACATGATAGTCTAAAGCTCCTCCTCCCGAGATAAATGCTTTTAACGATCCTCCAAATTGAGATTTTATTTTTTTTCTTACCAGATTCTCACATAATAAATTTACAAATTTTTCACCTACAGAAAGTCTTTGTTTTAAAAGTTTTTTCTTTCCTAAGTTTAATGTTGATTGAATTAAAAATTTTTTAAAACCTGTGGCTTTTTTAAAACTAGAGAATATTTTTTGGTGTAAGTTTTGATAGAATCTTGGAACAGCCGTCATTATATCTGGGCTGCAGTCATTCATATTTTTAACTAATTTATCTATGCTTTCTGCATAATGTACTTTTGCACCAACTGCTATTTGTACAAACTGAACTGTGTGTTCATAAGAATGGGACAATGGTAACCATGTAAGAAATTTTGGTTTGTAACCAATTATCTCACTAAGTAATTCTGTAGATCCTTCACAATTATTTAATATGCCTCCATGGCTTAACATTACTCCTTTTGGGTTACCTTGAGTGCCTGAAGTGTAAATTATACATGCAATATCTTTTCTGGTTAAATTAATTTCTTTTAAATTTTTTTCTAAATAATTTTTATCTTGAAAAATCTTGTTTATATTTATAATTTTAATTTTATCCTCTTTAATGTTTTCAAAACTAATAACTGCTTTAATGAAATTATTTTTTAATATTAAGTTCTTTATTTTTTTTAACTGAGAATTGTCAGAAACTATAATTACAGAAGGCTTACAATCATTAATAAGGTATTCATAATCTCTTTCTGTGTACGATGTGTAAGCTGGCACTGTTATTCCTTCTGCTAGCATTATAGATAAATCACTTATCAACCATTCGGGTCTGTTCTCTGAAATTAGTAAGCAACGATCTTTAATTGAAATATATTTTCTAATATGGTTAGATAGTTTTTGAATACAGTCATATGTTTGCTTCCAACTAAATTTTAATTCTTTATCTTTTAATGATTGTAAAAAAATCTCATTTTCATCATTTTTTTGATATTGAAAATGAAATAATTCCAAAAGATTGTTGTAGTTATTTAATTTCATAAAATCTTGGTGGGCGAAGAGAGAATCGAACTCTCACTTCTTGCGAAACACGATTTTGAGTCGTGCGCGTCTACCAGTTCCGCCATTCGCCCTTAGTTAAAAAAAATATTATTTAAATAGTATAAGAACTAAAATTATATTAAAACCAAAAAAAATGTTTACTCAACTTTATATTAAATGCTTAAAGCTAGCTGCTCACAAAAATTCTAATTATTTTTTAGCAACTATCTCGTTTTTAGAGAGCTCTTTTTTTCCAATTCCTCCAGATGTCATGATTGCCCCTATGGCAATTGCAAAAAAAAATGATTTTATAAAAATCTTTTTAATTGCAACGATTTTTTCAGTTATAGGAGGGATACTTGGCTATATCCTGGGTGCATATTTTTTTAATTTTGCAATGAATATAGTTGAATTTTACAACTATGAAGAAACAGTGATTAATTTAAAAAGTGCGCTGACTCAAGGTGACGGCTTTTATACTTGGCTAGCAATTTTATTCTTAGCTGGATTTACACCGTTGCCATACAAAATATTTACTATCGTAAGTGGTTTAATTGGTTTTAACTTTCCTATTTTTATTTTGATCAGTTTAATTTCAAGAGGTCTCCGATTTTTTATAGTATCATATTTGTCTTCTAAATTTAGCGATGCCTTTACTGATTTTATGAATCGATATGGTCAAAAATGGTTTACAATAATTGGTATTATTATTGTAATCATTAGTGCTATTTTTTATCTATCAATTAAATTTTATGGGTAATTTAAAAAAAGAAACTTATTCAAAAATTTTGTTTCTATTAAGTTTTACTATTTTAATAGCTGCTTATTTTATTCAATATTTATTAGGTTATCAGCCTTGTAGTCTGTGCATAATTGAACGTATCCCTTATGCACTTGCAATAACTATTTTAATTTTAAATTACAAATTCAAAAAAGATCAGGTTTTTATAAGTGTTTTACTGTTGTTGGTTTTTGGATTTTCATTTTTAATCTCAATTTATCATTTTGGAATTGAACAAGGGTTTATTGATGAAGCTAATGTTTGTGCGACTGGTAAATCAGGCCTAATAAAAAAAGAAGAGATTTTAAGGTCTCTTCAAGAAATTAATATTAACTGTAAGGATGTGACATTTAAAGTTTTCGGTTTTTCTCTTACAGCGTATAATATATTGATTAGTATAATAATGTTTTTAATATCACTGAAAATTTATTTAATTAATAATGACAACAAAAAATAAAGTCGAAGAATTTATTCGAGTAGATCATGCTGGAGAGCGTGGCGCAGTAAAAATATATGAAGGTCAACTTTTAGCTCTTAACACTTTAGTTAAAGATGATGATTTAAAAAAAATTATTGAAGAAATGAAAGTTCATGAGAAAGAACACTGTGAATTTTTTGAAAATGAAATTAAAAAAAGAAAAATTAAACCCACTAAACTTCTTCCTCTATGGGATTTATTGGGAATTAGTTTGGGTTTTGGCTCAACTTTATTGGGAAAAAAAGCTGCAATGCTATGCACGGCTTCGGTTGAGGAAGTAATAGATAAACATTACTTAGATCAGATAAATCAATTACAAAGCAATGAAAAAGAGCTCAAAAAAAAAATTATAAAGTTTAGACAAGATGAGCTTCATCACAAAAATATTGCTTATGAAAAGGGTGCTACAAAAAAAGGCTTGTATTCCATTCTTGATAAAGTCATTAAGACTGGGTCAAAGATTGCAATAAATATTTCTGAAAAAATTTAATAAATTTTACGCTTCTAACTCTACATCCCAGTATAAGTAGTCCATCCAGCTTTTATGTAGATAATTAGGTGGAAAATGCTTGCCATTACTATGTAAATCTTCAGTTGTTGGTTGATATGGATGTTGGTTTAAATTCATTCCTGAAAATTTTAAAAGTTTTCCACCCTTTTTAACATTGCATGCCGAACAAGCAGTAATAACATTTTCCCAATTAGTTTCTCCACCTTTAGATCTTGGTAATAGATGATCAAATGTTAATTCCTCTCCATTACCACAGTACTGACATGAGAATCTATCTCTTAAAAAAACATTAAATCTAGTAAAACTTGGCCTAGATTGAGGAACAATATAGCTTTTTAAAGCAATAACACTTGGTAGTTTCATTTGAAAAGATGGGCTTCTAATTTGTCTGTCATAATTACTTACAATAACAACTCTATCTAAAAAAACTGACTTGACTGCATCTTGCCAAGACCACAGTGATAGAGGGTAATAGCTTAATGGTCTGTAATCAGCATTAAGAACTAATGCTGGACATTTTTCTAAAGAAACATTTTGTTCAACAAAATCATTCATATATTTAATTATATCTCAAATGAATATTGATAGCAATAATATCTAGCTATTAATTCTTTTTAAAATATAATTTAAAGCTATGCTTGATGCTTCAACAGAAATATGATGATCACAGTTTTTTATTAGATGAGTCTCAACATTTACATTCTCTCTTAAAAGAAAATCTTTAGCCTCTAACAAATGCGTGGGTGAAACAATTTTATCTTGTTCGCCGTGAATTAATAACATATTTGTGCAATTCTTTTTTCTGATTTTCAAGTCAATCAGATTAATTATTTTACCAGAAAAACCTATAATACAATTATACTGCTCTTTTGAAGTTAAACCAATATTTATTGACATCATGCACCCCTGGCTAAATCCTGATAGACAAATTTTATTTTTTTTGAGTTTATATTCATCTCCAATTTCATTCAAAAATTGATTTAGTTTTTTTTCTGCATTAATTGATTGATCTAAAATATAAGCGGGATCA
>Ga0307986_10002866_pt1 | contig 12189 bp, 10 predicted proteins | sample EllFjometageno82_FD_203170 | JGI IMG/M metagenome (GOLD analysis project Ga0307986, IMG submission 203170) | Marine microbial communities from Ellis Fjord, Antarctic Ocean - #82 | ecosystem: Environmental > Aquatic > Marine > Unclassified | place: Southern Ocean | collected 2014-10-09
AAAACTATAGATAAATTTGGAAAAAATACTACCATCTCAGTTAAAGGTAGGCATGACCCGTGTGTTGGTATTCGTGCAGTTCCTGTTGGTGAGGCAATGATGAATTGTGTTTTATTAGATCATTACTTAATGAATAAAGCTCAGTGTAGCTAATATTTTAATTTTAATTTTTAACTACTTTAATTGAATCTTTAGTAAAAAAAATATCCAGTATTTTTTTTGAAATTTGTGCAGCATTAAGACCAGCAACATCATACATTTTTTTTGGATTATCTTGTTCTATAAATACATCAGGCAATGTCATAGATCTAAATTTTAGACCTTTATCAAATATACCTTTTTCTGATAGTAAACTTTCGACATGAGAACCAAAACCACCTATGGATCCTTCTTCTACAGTAATCATTACCTCATGTTCTCTAGCACATTTTAAAATAAGCTCTTGATCAAGGGGTTTTACAAACCGTGCATCAACTATTGTTGTATTAACTCCTTTGTTTTTTAATTCTTCAGCTGCAATTTTACATTCTTCCAGTCTTGTTCCTATACTTAAAATACAAACTTGCTTTCCCTCTTGAATAACTCTTCCTTTTCCAATTTCTAGTTTTTCTTCTATAGAAGGCAATTCTAGTCCAACTCCCGTCCCTCTTGGGTATCTAATTGCACTGGGTTTATCATTTATATCCATCGAAGTGTTAATCATCTTAACTAGTTCCACTTCATCACTTGGAGCCATTACTATAAAATTAGGAAGAGTTGCTAAAAAGGTAATATCAAAAGAACCAGCGTGAGTTGATCCGTCAGCACCTACCAAGCCAGCTCTGTCAATTATAAACCTTACAGGTAAACTTTGAATGGCTACATCATGAACCACTTGATCGTAAGCTCTTTGTAGAAAAGTTGAATAAATTGCAACATAAGGTTTGTAACCTTCCGTTGCTAATCCCGCAGCAAACGTAACTCCATGCTGTTCTGCAATCCCAACATCAAACATTCTTTTTGGAAACTCTTTAGCAAAAATATCCATACCTGTTCCACCTGGCATCGCAGCTGTAACTCCTACAATTTTGCTATCTCTTTCTGCATGTTTAACTAAAGTATTTGCAAAAACTTTTGTATAGGCTGGTAGATTAGTTCCACTTTTTACCTGTTCTCCAGTTACAACATCAAATTTTGATACACCGTGATAGTGATCAGTCGCTTTTTCAGCATATGAATAACCTTTGCCTTTTTGAGTCTTAATATGAATCATAATCGGACCTTGGTGTTTTGTATCTCGTGCATTTTTTAAAATTGGTAGAAGAGTCGTCAAATCGTGTCCATCAATTGGACCAACATAATAAAATCCTAAAGAATTAAAAAGAGTACCACCCGTTACAGCTGAACGTAAAAAGTCCTCAGCTTTTCCAGCTTTAGCACTAAATCTCTTTGAAAAAGCTGAAGTAACTAATTTAAATGTTTCTCTTAAGCTGAAATAAATTTTTCCTGTTAAAAGTTTTGCTAAATAGGTCCTCATAGCTCCTACTGGTTTTGCAATAGACATGTCATTGTCATTTAAAATAACAATCATTTTTGTTTTTGAGGCACCCGCATTATTCATAGCCTCATAGGCCATGCCAGCACTAATTGCTCCATCTCCAATAACAGCAATTACGTTATTTGATTTATTGGATAGTTTATTTGCTTCAGCTATTCCTAGTGCCGAAGATATAGATGTTGAGCTATGTGCGGCACCAAAGGGGTCGTATTCACTTTCAGATCTTTTAGTAAACCCAGAAAGTCCATTACCCTGTCTTAAGGTTTTAATTTTGGATTTCCTACCCGTTAGAATTTTATGTGGATAAGTTTGATGACCCACATCCCAAATTAACTTATCATTTGGAGTGTCAAATACGTAATGTAAGGCAACTGTTAGTTCAACAACACCCAACCCTGCCCCTAAATGTCCGCCTGTTTCAGAAACAGCATTAATCATTTCTCTTCTAACTTCATTGGATAACTCTTGAAGGTTACTTTCAGATAACTTCCTTAAATCTGACGGAAAATTAATATTTTTTAAAAATTTATATTCTTGTGTCATTTATTTCTTGTTAAAATATAATCTAGAGTTTCATTCAAATTTGTAGAATTTGAACTATACTTATTTAAATCTTTAATTATTTTAAATTTTATTTTATCACTATACTTAATAGCATTTCGATATCCTAGTAAACTGATTAAGGTAGCTTTGCCTTTTTTCTTATCTTTTCCTGTTATTTTTCCTGCAATTTCATAAGAGCCTTTAAAGTCAATAAGATCATCAGCTATTTGAAATAAAAGACCAATATTTGCACCAATATTTTCAAAAAACTTTATTTCATTATTACTTTTCTTTTTAATAATAGCTGGTACAGCACAACAAAAGCTGAATAGCTTTCCTGTTTTTTTTATCTCCATATCTATAATCTTATTTTTTGAGATCTTTTTTTTTTCAAAACTTAGATCTAAATATTGGCCTCCAGCAATTCCTAAGTGTCCAGAAGACTCAGACAATTTTTGAACCAGGTCTACTTTGATTTTTTCATTAATTTTTAAACGCGAGCTAGTTAAAATTTCAAAAGCCATTGTTAAAAGTGAGTTTCCAGCAAGCACTGCTGTGGATACCCCAAACTTAACATGAGTAGACGGTTTTCCTCTTCTTAACTTGTCATTATCCATGCAGGGTAAATCATCATGAATGAGTGAATAAGCGTGAATACACTCTACCGCAGCACCTATAGCAATCAATATTTTATATTCAATTTTAAATACAGCTCCTATATCTAATAAAATCTTAGATCTGATCTTTTTTCCCCCAGGAAATAAACCATACTCCATTGCTGTAATTAGTTCTGTTTTTTTTTGTTTTTTTATAAAATTTTTTAAAAATAAATTGGTGTCATTCGCAATTTTAAAAAGTTTATTTTTCATTTTTTTTTGATATTATATCATTAATTTTTTTTTTTGTCTTTTCGTTGATTTTTTTAGTATTTTTTTGAAATTTTTTTTCGATAATATTATTCAATTTTAATAATTCTTGATAAATTCCTATAGAATTTTGAAGATTTCTTTCAACTTCCAAAGACTCAATAATATTATTTGCTTCTTTTGTTAGCTCTTCAAGAGATTGAGTATCATTATCAGGTGGTAAATTTTTATCTTTCATATAATAATAAATATTAATACATGAAATCTGATCAATCAAATATCAAAAAAGCAAAAAAATACCTAGATAAAGATTGCTGTATAGCGGTCCCAACTGAAACTGTTTATGGTTTAGCTGCTAACGCGTATGTCAATTCTGCAGTTAAAAAAATATTTTACATGAAAAAAAGACCTAGGAATAACCCTTTAATTGTTCATTATCTTGGAATTAATTCTCTAAAAAAAGATTGTTTGATAAATGATAATTTTATTAAACTTTATAAAAAATTTTCTCCTGGACCCATAACTTATATTTTGAGACTAAAGAAAGATTCTAAAATTTCTAAGCTTGTTACCAATAATGAAAAAAGCTTAGCTGTAAGGTTTCCAAGGCACAAATTGTTTAAAAAGTTATTAAAACAATTAGATTATCCGTTGGCAGCACCTAGTGCTAACATCACCACTAAAGTAAGTGCTGTTCAAGTGGCAGATGTTAAGGAAGAATTTGGTAATCAAATTAAATATATTTTAAATGGAGGGAGGTCTGTTATTGGTATTGAGTCTACTATAGTTGATCTCACAAATAAACCAGCCATATTAAGATTGGGTGGTCTAGATGTTTCAAAAATCGAAAAAGTTTTAGGATTTAAGATTTCCTTAAAAATTAATACTAAAAAAAAAATTTCTCCAGGTCAATCTTTACTTCATTATTCTCCTGGCATTCCTGTAAAAATGAATATAAAAAAACCAAAAAATAAAGAAGCATTTATTTTAATTAAAAAAAGAAAAATTAAATTAAATAATTATTTTTATTTAAGCAAAACAAATAACTTAAGTGAAGCTGCAAAGAATTTATATTTTTGTTTACGAAAAATTAAAAATAAAGGGTATAAATCAATTGCGGTAGAAAAAATTCCTGACAAAGGGTTGGGTAAAACAATAAATGACCGGTTACTGAGGGCTTCTAGGTATTAAATGTTTAATTTAACTGTGGTGCGCCACATAGGAGTCGAACCTATAACCCCCAGATTCGAAATCTGGTGCTCTATCCAGTTGAGCTAGCAGCGCATATAGTATTAATATTACAATTTATGGAAAAAAACATTAATTTAATAGTTGAGATAGATGAGAATAACCTTCGACTTGATGTATTCGTCAACAAAAGAGAGCGGTTGATTAGTAGGACTCGAATCAAAAACCTAATTCTAAAAGAAAAATTAAAGTTAAATAATATAATTATTAATAGTCCTTCGAAAAAAATCTATGCTGGTGATAAGGTGGATCTTCAAATCCCAGAACCAAAAGAAGCTTCATTAAAGCCTTATGATTTTAAATTAGAAATTATCCATGAAGATGAAGACCTATTAGTAATTAATAAGCCTGCAGGAATAATTATGCATCCAGGAGCTGGTAATTATGACAAAACAATTGTTAATGCCTTAATGCACTACAATAAAGATTCACTATCTACAATTGGAGATGAGCTAAGACCAGGTATTGTACATAGAATAGATAAGGATACCTCTGGGTTAATAGTTATAGCAAAAAATAATATAACTCATGAAAGTTTATCTCATCAATTTAGCCAACATACAATTACCAGAGTTTATCAACTTTTAATTTGGGGGAAACTTAGACCTTCTTCTGGAAAAATAGACACATTCATAACTAGAAGTTCAAAAAATAGACAAATGATGGAAGTTAGTAGCTCTAAAGGTAAAAGAGCAATAACTAATTATAAAACTATAGAGATTTTTGAAAACGATCAAACACCCACATTAAGTTTAGTCGAATGTAGACTGGAAACTGGAAGAACACATCAAATAAGAGTTCACATGACACATATGGGTAACAGCATCATGGGTGATGGTAAATATAAAAAGAAATACAAGAAACTTAAAAATATTGATACTAGTCTAGAAAAACTAATTTATAAATTAGATAGACAGTTTCTGCACGCACAAACACTTGGCTTCATTCACCCTAAAACTAATGAAGAAATGACTTTTACCTCAATTTTGCCACAAGAACTTGAGAATATTCTAACGTTGCTTAGAAATACTAGCAATTAAAGTCTTGAAATATTACTATAGTAACTAAATAAATACATCTTATGAGCACTAGAATGAACAGTAATTTTCCAGCACTTTCAAACGAAGGTGGTCTATCTGCTTATCTTGAACAAATTAAAAAATTTCCTATGCTGGCTGCTGAAGAAGAATATATGTTAGCAAAAAACTGGAAAACAACAGGAAATGTTAAGGCTGCGGAAAAACTTGTAACCAGCCACCTTAGACTAGTTGCAAAAATTGCAATGGGGTACAAGGGTTATGGCCTTCCAATTAATGAAATGATTTCAGAAGGAAATGTAGGATTAATGCAAGCTGTAAAAAAATTTGAACCAGAGAAAGGCTTTAGATTAGCAACATATGCAATGTGGTGGATTAGAGCTTCTATACAAGAATATGTATTAAGATCTTGGAGTCTGGTAAAAATAGGAACAACTACTGCACAAAAAAAATTATTTTTTAATCTAAAAAAGATTAAAAATCAAATAGCACCACAATCTGAAGGAGATTTAAGACCTGAACATGTTAATGAAATTGCAAACAAATTAGATGTAAGTGAACATGAGGTTGTTTCAATGAATAGAAGACTTTCAGGAAAGGAATTTTCTTTAAATGCTCATGTAGGAGAGGATGGTGATGAATGGCAAGACTGGCTAGTGGATAAAGAGTTAGATCATGATCTTAAATTTGCACATCAAGAAGAAATGGAGCAAAGAAAGGACTTATTAAAAGATTCAATAAAAATTCTTAATGACAGAGAACGGGAAATTTTATATTCAAGAAGATTGAATGATAATCCTATAACCCTTGAAAATTTAAGTAAAAAATACAAAATTAGCAGAGAGAGAATTAGACAGATAGAGAATAAAGCTTTTGAAAAGATTCAGAAGCACATGTTAATTTTAGCTAAATCTAAAAATTTATTACCCATAAACTAAACTTCAAAAGGATTCTCTAAGAGAATTGTATCTTCACGTTCAGGACTCGTCGAAATACTCGAAACCTTTGTTCCTATAAAATCTTCTAGTGCATAAATATAGTTTTTTGCATTATCTGGTAAAGCTTCCATATTTTTTAACCCCTTAGTAGAACTTTTCCAACCAGGAAATGTTTTATAAATTGGTTTTATTTTTAGTTGATCTTCAACTGCAGCAGGAAGATAATTCATTTTTTTTCCATCCAATTCATATTCAATACACATCTTAATTTCATCTAATTCATCCAAGACATCTAACTTAGTTAGTGCAATTCCATCTATTCCTGAAATTTTAATTGTTTGTCTAACTAAAACTCCATCAAACCATCCACATCTTCTTTTTCTGCTTGTTACTGTTCCAAATTCTTTGCCTCTTGAACCAAGCTGCTCTCCTATTTCATCAGTTAGTTCAGTAGGGAAAGGGCCCTCTCCAACTCTAGTTGTGTAAGCTTTCGTTATACCAAGTACGTAATGGATAGAATTTGGCCCACAGCCAGTGCCAGTTGCAGCTGCGGATGCAACAGTATTAGATGACGTGACATAGGGATATGTTCCATGATCAACATCTAGTAAAATACCTTGCGCACCCTCAAATAGTATCTTTTTATTTTTTTTCTTGAACTCATCAATTCTAAGCCACACAGGTTGAGAAAACTTTAATATTTCTGGAGCAATTTTTAACAGTTCTTTTTTTAGTTTATCCTTTTCAAAAATTTTTTTACCTAAACCTTTTCTAATTGCATTATGGTGTAGAAGTACAGTCTCTAGTCTATGATCAAGATTTGTTTCGGATCTTAAATCCATAACACGGATAGATCGCCTTCCTACTTTATCTTCATAAGCAGGCCCTATTCCACGTCTTGTAGTGCCGATCTTTCCTTTACCTGCAGCATCTTCTCTAATTTCATCCATCTCTCTATGAAAGGGTAAAATAAGGTTTGCAGACTCGGAAATTATGAAATTATTTATATTAACCTCTACTCCTTTAGACTTAATTTCTTCGATTTCTTCTAATAGAGCCCAAGGGTCGACCACAACTCCATTACCAATAATAGATATTTTATTTTTTCTAACGATCCCAGAAGGAAGTAATCTTAACTTATAAGTAACTCCATCGATTACTAATGTGTGCCCAGCATTATGACCACCTTGAAAACGAATAACAACATCTGCTTGATCTGATAACCAGTCAACTATTTTTCCTTTTCCCTCATCTCCCCACTGTGAACCAACAACGACTACATTTTTCATTATTTAAATCTTTTATTTATAATTATTGAACTTAAATGATTTATTGGACCATGGCCTTTACCATAATTAAGGTTAGATCTTATTGAATTATTTACATACTTAGTCGCTAGCTCACAAGATTTCTTTAAGGTTTTTCCACATGCAAAAAATGTGGAAATAGCAGATGACAGTGTACAACCAGTTCCATGTGTATTGCTGGTTGTAATTTTTCTATTTCTTATAATCATGATTTCTTTTTTATTAACAAAAATATCTTGCACAACTTCAGAATCTAAATGGCCACCTTTTATAAAAACATTTTTTGCTCCTAGCTCAATTAATATACTCGCAGCAAAAATCATATCTTCCTTAGTTTTTATTTTTATTTTAGTTAATATTTCAGCTTCTGGAATATTGGGGGTTATTAAGCTGACTTTTTTCATCAAGCTACTTTTTAATAATTCAATTGCTTTATCATTTATTAATTTTGCTCCCCCTTTAGCAATCATAACAGGATCTAAAATTACTTTTTTAACTTTAATAATTTCTAATGATTTAATTACAGACTTTATTACATTTGTAGAGTGAAGCATTCCAATCTTTATGGCATCAGGTTTAATATCTTTTGCGGTAAATTCTATTTGATTAGAAATTTCTTTTGGTTTAATTGGTATAATTGACTTTACACCCGTCGTATTTTGAATTGTTACAGCGGTAATTGCTGTCATTGCATATGACCCTAAAGCAGTAACAGTCTTTATGTCAGCTTGAATACCTGCTCCACCAGATGAGTCTGATCCTGCTATGATTAATATTTTAGACTTTGGTTTCAAATTATTTAATTTTTTTTAATATGATTTTTATACACTTTTGGAGTAATTTATAATTTTCACTTTCGCCCATTACCCTAATCTTTGATTCTGTACCAGATGGTCTAACTAATATTCTTCCTTGTCCCTTCATTAATTCTTCTGCAGCTTTAATACATTTTTTAATTTCAATATTATTAATGATAGTTTTATTTTTTACCTCAATATTTTTCAAAATTTGTGGGGTTTTTTTGAAAGTATTAAAAAAATTACTCGCTTTTTTTCCTTTTCTCAATGAGAATAAAACTTCTAATGCAACTAACAATCCGTCTCCAGTGGTTGCAAATTTACCTAAAATAATATGCCCAGATTGTTCACCACCTAAATTAAAATTATTTTTTTGCATTCTTTCTTTTACATAACGATCACCTACATTTGCTCTAAGAAATTTTATTTTTTTCGATTTAAAAAATTTTTCTAATCCATAGTTAGACATTAAAGTACCAATAACACCCCCTCTTAACATCTTTTTATTTTTCCACCTAACCGCTAGAGCAGCTATTATTTGATCTCCATCAATTATGACTCCTTTTTCATCACACATAATAATTCTGTCTGCATCACCATCTAAAGAAATTCCTATGTGTGCTTTGTGTTTTTTTACTCTTGATTTAATTTTATGTGGAAATGTTGAGCCACAATTTCTATTAATATTTAAACCATTAGGTTTTATTCCAACTGCAAATACTTTTGCTCCTAAAGATTTGAGTAATTCTGGCCCTGCCTTGTATCCAGCACCATTTGCACAATCAATAACAATTCTTAAACCTCTAAGATTAAAATCTTTAGGAAAGTTTTTTTTTAATATCTTTATATAATCTTTATTTCCACTTTCTAATCTTTTTACCCGCCCTAACTCCTTTGGCCTTGATAGATTCAGCTCAATTTTTTTATCAATTAAAGCCTCTATTTTTTTTTCTATTTTGTCTGATAATTTCAGTCCATCAGGACCAAATAATTTTAATCCATTATCATAGTAAGGATTATGAGAAGCAGTAATCATAATTCCCATATTTGCTCCCATAACTTTTGTTAACATTGCCAAACCGTTTGTTGGTATGGGCCCTAATGTATAAACGTGCATTCCAGCTGAAGTAAGCCCTGAAACTAAAGCAGGTTCCAAAGTATAGCCAGATAGCCTGGTATCTTTTGCAATTATTGCTATTTGTTTGTTTTTTCTATGTGTTTTGAAATATGTCCCTGTCGCTAGGCCAAATTTAAAAAACATGTCACCATTAATATTCCTACTATTTACAGGTCCTCTTATTCCATCTGTTCCAAAATATTTTTTTGCCATTAATCTCTTATTAATTGTTTAAATACTTTTATACTTTGCATCAATTCATTCACATTGTGAATTCTTAAAATCTGAACTCCTTGCATCATTGAGTATAAAGCAGAAGCAACAGTTCCACCTACTCTTTCTTTACTATCATTTTTTCCAGATAAATCCTTAATAAATTTTTTTCTAGAAAGCCCAAGTAGTATAGGAAAACCAAGTGTGTGAAAAATGGAAACGCTTCTAATTAAATTCATATTATGTTTCAAATTTTTTCCAAAACCAATTCCTGGATCAATAATAATATTGTTATGCTTAATGCCTCTAGATCTCAAAAACTTTATTTTTTCTTCAAAAAAATCATAAATATCTAATAATTCATTTTTATATTTTGGATTATTTTGCATATTTTCTGGTGTTCCTAGTGAATGCTGAATAACAAACGGTGTCTTATTTTTTTTCAATATATCGATTGTATTAAGATCATAACTTAATCCTGAAACATCATTTATAAGTTTAACTCCTATTTTGATTCCTTTATTCATAATTTCAGATTTTCTTGTATCTAATGATAATGGGATTTTTCTACTGATATCTTTTAATACTTTTTCTATTCTATTCCATTCTTTTTTTGGACTTACAGATTTAGATCCTGGTCTTGTAGATTCTCCACCAATATCAATTATGTCTGCTCCAATTTTGAATAAATTATTTGCATGCTTTACTGCTGTTTTTTTTTTATTGTATTTTCCGCCATCGGAAAAACTATCTGGTGTTATATTTACTATACCCATTATATTAGGTATTTTACTAAAATTTAAATTTGAAAAGTTTTTATTTTTTTTAACAATAATCTTAAGATCATTTAAGATTTTTTTTTTTAATAATTTATCTAATTTTTTTATATTTTTAAGATTAACTTTTCTTTTTGAATTTCTTGAAATAATTTCAATCTTATTAAATGAAATTTCTTTATTACCATTTAATGGAAGTGTTTTTTTTTGATTAACTAATTCTATAGATAATTTGCCATAAAAAAAATTACACACTCTTGTGTAATGCTTTTTCATTTGTTTTTAATGAACTATTTTTGGCTTAAGACCCATTGAGCTTAAAGCTGAGCCTTTGTCGTCATCTTCAACTTTTAAATCCTCTTTATTGCTTGGGTATTTGTTTTTATTTATCAAGTCCTCTATCTCTTCACCTGAAAGAGTTTCATATGTTAAAAGAGCTTTTGCTAATTTATGTAAGTCGTCAATTTTTTCTGTTAAAACTTTTCTTGCTCTTTCATAGCCTTTATCTACAATTTTTCTAATTTCAGAATCTACTTTTTTTGCAGTTTCTTCTGACATATTTTGAGTTCTTGCAACTGATCTACCTAAAAATACTTCTTCTTCATTTTCTCCATAAGCAACTGGACCTAACTCCTTACTTAAACCAGCTTTCATTACCATTGCTCTTGCTCTTTTTGTTGCTTGTTCAATGTCACTTGATGCACCAGTTGTGACCTTATCTTCACCAAAAATAATTTCTTCTGCCACTCTTCCACCCATCGCTATAGCTAATTGTGCATGAAGTTGTTCTCTTGTTTGAGATAACTCGTCTCTTTCTGGTAATTGCATAACCATTCCTAATGCTCGTCCTCTAGGAATAATTGTTGCCTTATGAATAGGGTGGGCTGCATCTTCATTAATAGTCACTATTGCGTGTCCTGCCTCGTGATAAGCTGTAAGAGTTTTTTCTTCTTCTGTCATTACCATAGACCTCCTTTCAGCTCCCATCATTACTTTGTCTCTAGCTTCTTCAAAATCAACTAATGTAACTATTCTTTTATTTTTTCTAGCCGCAAGTAATGCTGCTTCATTAACTATATTCGCTAGATCAGCTCCTGAAAAACCTGGCGTTCCTCTTGCTACAGTTCTCAAGTTTACATCTGGTGCCATTTTTATTTTTTTAACATGCACTTTTAATATTTTTTCTCTTCCAATAATATCTGGTAGCCCAACGACAACTTGTCTATCAAATCTCCCTGGTCTCAGTAGAGCTGGGTCTAATACGTCGGGTCTGTTAGTTGCTGCAATTATTATTACACCTTCATTGGTTTCAAAACCATCCATCTCAACTAATAATTGATTTAATGTTTGTTCTCTTTCATCGTTCCCACCACCAAGGCCTGCACCTCTACTTCTTCCTACCGCATCTATTTCATCTATAAAAATTATACATGGCGAATTTTTCTTACCTTGTTCAAACATATCTCTTACTCTTGATGCTCCGACACCAACAAACATTTCAACAAAATCTGATCCTGATATAGTAAAAAATGGAACACCCGCTTCTCCAGCTATTGCTCTTGCTAGTAAAGTTTTACCGGTTCCTGGCTGACCAACTAACAAACATCCTCTTGGTATCTTTCCACCAAGTCTACTGAATTTTTTTGGATCTTTTAAAAATTGCACAACTTCCTCAACTTCTTCTTTTGCCTCTTCTACACCAGCTACGTCATCAAAAGTTACTTTACCTTTTAATTGATTCATCATTTTTGCTTTAGATTTACCAAAGCCCATTGCACCACCTTTTCCACCTTGCATTTGCCTCATAAAG
>Ga0307986_10002868_pt1 | contig 12187 bp, 9 predicted proteins | sample EllFjometageno82_FD_203170 | JGI IMG/M metagenome (GOLD analysis project Ga0307986, IMG submission 203170) | Marine microbial communities from Ellis Fjord, Antarctic Ocean - #82 | ecosystem: Environmental > Aquatic > Marine > Unclassified | place: Southern Ocean | collected 2014-10-09
TACTATTGTTGCGTCCATTGTTAAATGATGTAATTTTCCTTTAGGATCCGTAAATCTAAAATCAACGAACTCTATTTCTTTGTCCTTAATTAATTTCAGAATATCTTTTGCGCTCATTAATAATTCCTTTGTAAGTTTTTAAAAAATTGTATTAAACATAACAGAAAAGACCAATTCAATAATATAATATTAACCAATGACAGTTATGCAGTTAGCACATAAGTACAATCTATAATTGAAATGAAGGAAGCAAAAACTACTGATATTCTTTTATTGTTATTATTAGGGGCGATATGGGGATCTTCTTTTTTTAATATAAAAATTGCTACTTATTCTTTCGAACCTTACACTTTAGCCTTAGTTAGAGTAAGTTTTGCAACTTTAACACTTTTGGCAGTTTCTTTTTTTTATAAAATTAAGATTCAAGCTTTCTCAAAAAAAGAATGGAAGATTTATGCTTTAGTAGGTCTTTGTAATATTGCAATTCCTTTCTCTTTAATAGCCATAGGAACGAAGGAAGTTGATAGCTACTTAGCTGCAATGTTAATGAGCACAACGCCTCTCACCGGATCAATTTTAGCTCATATATTCACAAAAAATGAAAAAATTACTTTACCTAAATCAATAGGAATTATTCTTGGTTTTACAGGTGTGCTGCTTTTATTCTTTGATAAATTAATTGTAAATGACAGCAATTATTTTTTTGCAATAATAATATTAGTTGGTTCAACTTTTTATTCAATTTCTGGAGTCATGATTTTAAAATATTTAAAAAAATCTGGGAATATAAATGTAACTACTTCAACATTAATCTGGGCGGTAATTTTTTTATTACCCTTGTCTTTTGTTTTTGAGGAACCTTTAAGCTCCACTCCAACATTGTATTCTTTTCTCTCCCTTATTTATTTAGGTGTAGTAGCGACAGGATTTGCCTGGTGGTTAAGATTTAAAATTCTCGCTAAAAACGGTCTAGTCTTTCAAACTCAAGTTGCTTATTTAATACCTATTTTTGGAGTTATATTTGGTGCGCTAATTTTAAATGAACAAATAACTTGGAAAGTTTTGGCTTCCCTTGTAATAATAATTTCGGGAATATATATAGTAAAAAAATATAATAAATAATGTTATCTGAATTCAACTTAAACTTTTTTATTATTTTTTCTTTGATAAGTTTTTTTTCTACTCTTTTAATATCAAAATATTCAAAAACTTTTTTTTCTGGGGCTCTTCTAGATAAAGATTTTTTAAAACCACAGGCGTTTCATAAAAAAGCCATAGGTAGAGCTGGAGGTATAGCAATTTTATCTTTATTTTCTTTATTTATTTTATTTTATTTTTTAATATTTAACATATTTTTAAAAGATTATTTTATAATTTCACTATTATTATTTTTTTTAGGTTTTCTAGACGATATTAAAATAAAAATTAACCCAAGCATGCGATTAGCTTTAATGCTTATCTTGTTAGTTTTTTGTATTAATATTTTTTCAATTCAAATAACTAAATCTGGATTTGAATTTTTAAATCTATGGTTACAAAATAATATATTCCAAACATGCTTTGTATTGCTATGTTTTTTGTTTGTAATAAACGGAGCTAACTTAGTAGATGGTTTTAATGGACTTTTAGCTATTCATTTTTTGATAATAAATTCTATTTTTCTTATAATAAATTTATTTAATCAAAACGAAAATATCTCAATTATTTTATTTTCACAAATTATAATTGTATTGTCATTTTTACTATTTAATTTTCCAAAAGCTAAAATATTTTTAGGTGATAGCGGTTCTTATTTATTAGGATCTTTAATTGTATTAAATACTATAAATACTTCCGATTTGAATCCTCAAATTTCACCACTCTTCTTTACGTGCGTACTTTTCTATTTGTTTTACGAAGTTTTCTTTTCTTTTATTAGAAAAACATTATTAAAAAATTCACCACTAAAACCAGATAAAAATCACCTGCATATGTTATTGTATGGGTGGCTTTCTAATGTTAAAAAAATAGAAAACTCTAATTACTTAACTTCTTTGCTTGTTAATTCGTGCTATCTATTTTCACAAATACCACTTTTTTATTTTCAAAATAACGGCTTAATTTCAAGATATTGGTTTTTTTCACTAATTACTTTTTATACTATTATATATTTTAGACTTTATAGTTTATCTAAAAAGTAAATTGTTATATAAGCTGATCACTTAAAATAAAATAGTGGGCAAGTGGCGGAATTGGTATACGCGCTAGTCTTAGGAACTAGTACCGCAAGGTTTAAGAGTTCGAGTCTCTTCTTGCCCACCAAAGAATTTATATGAAAGTAGAAATACAAAACAAAAAAGGCTTAACTACAATTTTATCAATAATTATAGATAAAAAAACAATTCAAGAAGAGCTTGATAAAAAATTATCAAAACTTCAATCAGAAGTTAACCTTAAAGGTTTTAGGCCCGGAAAAGTGCCTCAAGCAGTAATCAAAAGTCAATTCGGCAAAGCTATTTACGGGGAGGTTATTGACAAAATTTTACATGAAAGTTCAAACAAAGCTTTAATAGAAAAAAAAATAAAAGCAGCAGGTCAACCTAAAATTGATCTAAAGACATTTGGAGAAGGTAAAGATCTTAATTACACAATAGAAGTTGATTCTTTACCAGAGGTAAATCTTGTTGGTTTTGAAAAATATACTGCAAATGAATACTTGTTAAAAATTGAAAATAAATTGGTAGACGAAAAAATTAAAGATATAGCCAAAAATAACAAAACTTTTTCTGACAAAGATGAAAAATCAGAAAAAGGAGATTTAGTAATATTTGATTACAATGCATCAGTTAATGGAGAAAAATTTGAGGGAAGCGAAGGGAAAAATACTAGATTAGTTGTTGGAGAAGATCTTTTTCTCAAAGGTTTTGATCAAAAATTAATTGGAGTTAAAAAAGAAGAAAATAAAACTATAGAAGTAAATTTACCAGAAAACTATCCGAAAAAAGAACTTGCGAATAAAAAAGCTAAATTTGATTGTAAAATTATAAACATTCAAAAACCCAATGAAATAAAAATAGATGACACTTTTGCAAAAAACCTGGGAGCTAAAGATTTAGCAGATCTTAAATTATTAATAGAAAAACAAATATCGACTCAACACAAGCAAACACTCGACTCAATTACTAAAAAAGAAATTTTAGACCAAATGGAAAAATTTCACAAGCTTGAGCTGCCTAAAAATCTCGTCAAACAAGAAATTGATTTAATGACACGTCAGCTTAAGAAAGAAGAAATAGAAAAACATAAATCTAAAAATTTAAAAATAGCTGAGTCAAGAATTAAGTTAGGATTAATCTTAAATGAATACGGAGAAAAAAATAATCTAAAAGTATCAGACGATGAAGTTAGTGCAGAAGTCCAAAAACAAATAAAAGGAATGCCAGGTCAAGAAAAAATGGTTTTAGATTATTATGAAAAAAACCCATCTGCAGCGCAAAGTTTAAAAGGATCGCTATACGAAGAAAAAATTTTAACTTTGTTTAAATCTAAAATAAATTTAAAAAAGAAAAATATTACAATTGCTGAAGCTGAAAAAATAATTTCTGATTTTAATAAAATAGCAAAAGATCTGTCCACACACAATCACGATCATGAAGAACATGGCCATGACCACGATCATAATCATGGTAAAGACACTAAAGCTAATAAAAAAAAAAAGATTAGTAAAACTTACTCTAATATTAAGAAAAAATAAAAAAAGTTAGCAAAAAGTAACCTTTGGTTATATAAATTTACCGATGAGTCGGATTGAAGAACAGATGAATAATCTTATTCCAATGGTTGTTGAACAAACAAGTAAAGGAGAGAGATCTTATGATATTTACTCAAGATTATTAAAAGAGAGAATAGTTTTTTTAGTTGGCCCGGTAAATGATAATGTTGCTTCTTTAGTTACAGCTCAACTATTGTTTTTAGAATCTGAAGATCCTAAAAAAGAAATATATTTTTACATTAACAGTCCAGGCGGACTAGTAACCGCCGGATTAGGAATTTACGATACAATGCAATATATTAACTCTCCTGTGTCTACTTTATGTATCGGTCAAGCATCATCAATGGGTTCATTTCTCTTGGCAGCAGGTGACAAAGGAAAGAGACATTCACTACCAAATTCAAGAATTATGGTTCATCAGCCTTCAGCAGGATTTCAAGGACAAGCTACAGATATTCAAATCCATGCAAAAGAAATTTTATTGTTAAAAGATAGGCTAAATAAAATTTACGCAAAACACACCGGAAAACCAATCGAGGAAATCTCTTCTGCATTGGAAAGAGATAACTTTATGACAGCTGAAGAGGCAAAAAAATTTGGCTTAATAGACTCTGTAGTAGAAAAAAGAAAATAATACACAACATCTAGCCCTTAGCTCAACTTATACTTGCTATCAGGATTCACGTAACTTACAAATATTCCATTGATTCGATATGACAGAAAAAAATAATAAAAATATTCTTTATTGCTCCTTTTGTGGCAAAAGTCAGCATGAAGTTAGAAAATTAATTGCTGGCCCCACCGTTTTTATTTGCGATGAGTGCGTTGAACTTTGTATGGACATTATCAAAGAAGAAAACAAAAGTTCATCAATTAAACACCAAGATGGAGTTCCTACGCCAAAAGAAATCTACACTACCTTAGACGGGTACGTCATTGGTCAAGAATTAGCAAAAGAAGTTTTATCAGTTGCGGTGCACAATCATTATAAAAGATTAAATCATGACGATAAAAAAAACAAAGAAGTTGAACTTTCTAAATCAAATATTCTTTTAGTTGGCCCAACTGGTTGTGGCAAAACCCTTTTAGCCCAAACTTTAGCAAGAATTTTAGATGTACCATTTACCATGGCTGACGCAACAACATTAACGGAAGCTGGATATGTAGGAGAAGATGTAGAAAATATTATTTTAAAGTTATTACAGGCAGCAGATTACAATGTTGAAAAAGCACAAAGAGGAATAGTTTACATAGATGAAGTAGATAAAATTAGTAAAAAATCTGAAAATCCTTCAATTACTAGAGACGTTTCAGGTGAAGGTGTACAGCAAGCTCTTTTAAAAATTATGGAAGGAACTGTAGCTAGCGTTCCTCCTCAAGGTGGAAGAAAACATCCTCAACAAGAGTTCTTGCAAGTTGACACAACTAATATACTTTTTATATGCGGAGGAGCTTTTGCTGGTTTAGATAGAATAATTGGCATGAGAGGAAGGGGAACTTCTATAGGTTTTGGCGCAGAAGTTAACAGCAAAGAAGAGAAAAAATTATCGGAGACTTTAAAAAATTTAGAACCTGAAGATTTAATTAAATATGGTTTAATTCCAGAATTTATAGGAAGACTGCCAATTATTGCTACTTTAAATGACTTAGATGAAAAATCTTTGATAAAAATTTTAACAGAGCCTAAAAATGCTTTAACTAAACAGTACCAAAAATTATTTGATTTTGAAAATGTTCAGTTAGAATTTAAAGAGGATGCTCTAACCGAAATAGCAAAAAAAGCTATTAGTAAAAAAACAGGAGCTAGAGGGCTAAGATCAATTTTAGAAAATATTCTATTAAAAACAATGTTTAAACTTCCTGAGCTAGAAAACGTTTTTAAAGTTACCGTTGATAAATCTGCCGTTGTTGGTGAAACGGATCCTATTGTCACATACGGTAAAAAACAATCAACATCTGTAGCTTAATATTTAAATAACATGCTTGATATTACAATATTAAGTACCATATAAATATTCTATGGGAATAAAAAATTTAAAACCTCTTTTGCCATTAAGGGACATTGTCGTGTTTCCTTCTATGGTTGTTCCGCTTTTTGTTGGAAGAGAGAAGTCTATTAAAGCTCTTCAAGAAGTAATGAAAACTGACAAATCAATTGTATTAGTAGCTCAAAAAAATTCAGAAATTGATGAGCCAGAAAATAAAGATATCTACAGTTACGGCTGTTTGAGTAAAGTTTTACAATTGCTTAAATTACCAGATGGAACTGTTAAAGTCTTAGTAGAAGGAGAAAAAAGAGTAAAAATTAATGAGATTACAAAAGAAGATAAAAATTTTTTAAGTTGTGACATAGAAATTGTAGAAGACATTAATAAAACAAAAGAGTTAGAGTTTTTTGCGTTAAGCCTAGTTAAAAAATTTGAAAAACTTTTAATCTTAAATAAAAGAGATTTATCAGACTCTATTAACAGTATAAAAAAACTTAAAGACCCAAGTCAAATAGCTGATAATGTTGCTTCAAACTTAAATTTACAAATTTTTGAAAAGCAAGAGCTGTTAGAAATTGTTGATTTAAGAAAAAGATTAGAAAAAATCAATGTATTAGTTGAAAAAGAGACAAGTGTAATCTCTGTTGAAAAAAAAATCAGAGGTAGGGTTAAAAATCAAATGGAAAAAACACAAAGAGAATACTATTTAAACGAGCAACTTAAAGCTATTCAAAAAGAATTAGGTGAAATAGACGAAGGTAAAGATGAAATAGCAGGGATGAATAAAGCCATACTAAAAGCCAAGATGCCAAAATTAGTTCAAGAAAAATGTATGGCAGAATTAAAAAAACTAAAATCTATGAGTCCTATGTCCGCAGAGGCAACAGTTGTTAGGAATTATTTAGACTGGATGACAGAACTACCCTGGTCAAATAAAAGTAAAATTAACAATGATTTAAAAAATGCACAAAAAACATTAGACGAAGACCACTATGGATTAGAAAAAGTTAAAGAAAGAATTATAGAATTTTTAGCTGTCCAAAAAAGAATACAAAGATTAAAAGGACCAATCCTTTGTTTAGTTGGGCCACCAGGAGTTGGAAAAACTTCTTTAGGTAAATCTATTGCAAAAGCAACAGGTAGAAAATTTATTAGAATTTCTTTAGGTGGCATTAGAGATGAAGCAGAGATAAGAGGCCACAGAAGAACCTACATTGGTTCTTTGCCTGGAAAAATAATTCAAATGATGAAAAAAGCTGGAACTAAAAACCCGTTATTTTTATTGGACGAAATAGACAAAGTAGGAAACGATTACAGAGGTGACCCTTCGTCAGCACTATTAGAAGCTTTAGATCCTGAGCAAAATAAAGAATTTAACGATCATTATTTAGAAGTTGATTATGATCTTTCAGATGTAATGTTTGTTACAACAGCAAACACTTTAAATATTTTACCACCACTTCTTGATCGTATGGAAGTAATTAGAATACCCGGTTATACAGAAGATGAAAAAGTTAATATTTCTCAAAAATATTTAATTCCCAAACAAAGTGAAAACAATGGATTAAAAAATGATGAGTGGAAAATTGAGGAATCTGTCAATAGAAGAATTATAAGACATTATACTAGAGAGTCAGGAGTTAGAAATTTAGAGAGAGAAATATCAAAAATAGCTAGAAAGATTGTTAAAAAAATTGATGGAGATGAAAAGACCAATAATCCTCTTACAAAAGAAGACCTGGCAAATTATTTAGGCATAGAAAAATTTAATTACGGTGAAATTGAAGAAGTAAACAGAATAGGAGTTGTGACAGGATTAGCGTGGACAGAAGTAGGCGGAGAAATACTAAAAATCGAAACTGTTGTAATGCCTGGTAAAGGTAAGATGGAAATAACAGGTCAATTAGGCAGTGTTATGCAAGAGTCTATTAAGGCTGCTAAATCATATATTAGATCTAAATCATTAGACTACGGAATTATTCCACCAATTTTTGAAAAAAAAGATTTTCATATACATGTGCCTGAAGGAGCAACCCCTAAAGATGGCCCTTCCGCTGGAGTAGGCATGGTGACATCTATAGTTTCTGCAATTACAGAGATACCAGTGGATAAAAATATTGCAATGACAGGAGAAATTACCTTGAGAGGTATTGTGTTACCAATAGGTGGTCTGAAAGAAAAATTACTTGCTGCTCACAGAGCAGGAATAAAAAAAGTTTTAATACCTTTTGAGAATAAAAAAGATCTAGTTGAAATACCAAAAGACATTAAAAAAAATATTGAAATTATTCCAGTTAAAAATGTCGATGAAGTTCTAAAGCACGCATTAACTAAACCGTTAAAAAGAGTTCAATGGACTGAAGTAGAACAAATTTCTAAAGATCGTGATCAAAAACCCTCTGTCGGTAGTGTACAATAGCTAGATTTTAAAATATTTTGTACAAATGAAACTATCGTAGATATTCATTATAATTGAGTTATAATAAAAATTATTGTAAGTAAAATTTCAAAATTATTCTTCAAGATGAAAAAAAATATAATTATTACTGGTGGACTTGGGTACATAGGAACAGAGCTTTGTAAAATTTATTCAGGTTATAGTTGGAACGACAATATTACAGTTATTGATAATCGTTTTATTTCTGAGCGTGTTAATCAACTAAGGCATTGGAATATAAATTTTGTTCATGCAGACATTTTAAACAAAGAAGTTATAAGTAAATATTGTAAAAATGCTGACATCATACATCACCTAGCAGGTGTTACTGATGTACCTCGTGTTAAAAGTGAAAGCAATCTAGAACATGATGAAAAAATAAAAAAAGTTGCACAAGAGGGAACTCAAAATATTCTAGATGTTATGAGTGAGGATTGTAAAATAATTTTACCTTCTACCCACGTAGTCTATGAAGGAATTGAAAAAGTTAAAAATAACATTTTTGAAGATGAGCCAGTTAAGCCAAAACTTTCTTACGCAACATCTAAAGCAATAAATGAAAAACAATTAAAAAATTCAGGAAAAAATTTCATTATATTAAGATTGGGCTCAGTCTATGGTTACTCTACGGACACGGCAAGAATAGATATTATGCCTAATCTTTTTTCAAAAATCGCATCACAAAATGGAACATTAAAACTTTTCGCAGGAGGTAGACAGGTCAAAAGTTTAGTTCCTTTAGTTGATGTTGCTAGATGTTTTAAATTTATGGAAGAAAGAAAAGATATTGTATCAGAAATTTTTAATCTAACAAAAGACACTGTAACCGTAAAAGAAGTTGCTGATATTTGCAAAAGGCATAACCCAAAAATAACTTTGCGCGAAACGAATGACGAAATTCCAAATTTAGGTTTTTCTTTATCTAATAAAAAAATATTAAACACCGGCTTTAAGTTTCTATATAGTTTAGATCAGAGTATTAAAGAAATGATTTCTAAGTGGTCCAAACAAAACTTAATTAAAGATTTGGAACATGTAAGAGACGGAGATAACGAATATATTGATACGAGAGGAAAAATTAGCAACCACGAATTAACCGAACCAATTAATCTAATAGGTTTGATAGACTCTAAAAAAGGCACGATTAGAGCTAACCATTATCATCCACAGCAAGAACAAAAATGCTTGTTTACCAAAGGTCAGATTATAGAAGTATTTCAAGACATTCTTAATCCAAACTCTCCTAAAATTACTCAAGTAGTAAATGAGGGACAACTGTCAATTATAAAACCAAATGTAGCCCATACAATGGTTTTTACAAAGGATACAACTTTTTTAAATTTAGTAAGAGGAGAAAGAGAGCATGATAATTATGGAGTTACACATACTATTAAACATAACTTTGTAGATGAAAAAGAAAAAGAGTTATTATTAAGCTGTTATAAGTTTGAATGCCGATCTTGCGGTAACACTAATTTAAAAAGAGTTATTTCCTTGGGTTATCAGCCTCTTGCAAACAACTTGTTAAATAAAAAAGATGAAAAACACGAATTATATCCTCTTGAAATGAATTACTGCCCCAAGTGTCACAACTGTCAATTGTCAGCGGCTGTCGATGCCAAAAAAATGTTTTCTAACTATTTGTATACCTCATCAACCTCTGCATCTTTTCGAAATCATTTTATCGAGGCGGCAAAAAATTATGCCAAGCAATTAAAATTAAAACCAAATGAATCTTATATTATTGATGTTGGTAGTAATGACGGTGTAGCCTTGAAACCATTCAAAGATATGGGTTTTAAAAAACTGTTAGGTATAGAACCTGCTAAAAATTTAGCTAAACTTGCAAATAAAAACAAGATTAAAACATTTAATGGTTTCCTTGAAAGTAAAAATCTTAAAAAAATAAAAGGTAATGCAAATTTAATTCTAGCATCAAATGTATTTGCCCATTCCGACAAGTTAAAAGAGATGGCGGAATGTATGATCCAGCTGTTAGGTAAAAATGGGACTATTATAATCGAAGTTCAATATTTATTAAATACTCTACAAGATCTAACTTTTGACAATATTTATCACGAACATTATAATTATTGGTCTTTAACTTCTTTGGTCAATTTTTTTAATCAATTCAATTCTACTATTTTTAAAGCTGAAAAGATCAAAACTCATGGTGGCTCCATAAGAGTTTATATAAAAAAAGGAAAAAAAATAAAAATTGAAAATAATGTTAAAAAATTACTTGATGAAGAAGAAAGTTTTGGAATAAAAAAATATAAAACCTACCAAGATTTTGGTAATAAAATAAATAAACTTAAAGAAAACGTAATAAAAAATATTAATGAATTAAAAAAAAATAATAAGAAAATTATCGGATTCGGAGCCCCAGCTAAAGCAACAACAGCCCTTAATTTTTTTGGGATAACTAATCAAATTGATTTTATTGTTGAAGATAATAAACTTAAACACAATAAATTTGTTCCAGGGGTATTAATACCAATAAAAGATAAAAAAATGTTAAAAGAAAAAAATGCTTTAATTTTAGTTTTGGCTTGGAATTTTTATAATGAAATTAAAAAAAACAACTCAAACTTAACTAATAAATTTGTAAATATTAAAGATTTAGAAAAATAATTTAATTTAAAATTAAATTAAAAAATTAGAGACTGTTTCTCTTATAATATTTAAAATTTCATACGAATAATTTATGTACGGTTCTGTTAAAGGATAGCTTGAAATAATAACGTCTTTTGATAAATTCAAAATACCAAAAAACCCAATAGATAAAATACTAATTATAATTAAATAGCTTAAAAAACCAAATCCATTTCTTGTACTTTTTTTTTTTACTTCCTTATTACGTGTAGTATCTTTAATTACCAAGCCATGTTTTTTTTTTAAGTATTCTTCTGAATATAAATTTATTTCTCTTTTTTTATTTTTAACTGAAGTTTTTATTTTATTTACTTTAGCGGGTTGCTTTATGTTAGTTGAAAACGTCTTTTTAATCTCTTTTTCTGATTTTTCCTTAATTGGATATTGCGTCCACTCATTTCCACAAGATCCACATTTCAGCAATCTCCCAGACTCTGTTATCGCAGAGGTTGGTAGGTTAAATTTTTTTTGACAGATCTTGCAATTAACTATCATATATTACCTTTTTATTAAAAGTTTGCACAAATAGCAAATATGCTTTTATTTTTTACATTGTAAGATTTTTATTGTATATGTCGGTTCTGTTATTTAGGGTGGTTAGCTCAGTTGGTAGAGCATCTCGTTTACACCGAGAGGGTCAAAGGTTCGAGTCCTTTACCGCCCACCAAATAAAAATGGGGGTGTAGCTCAGTTGGTTAGAGCGCCTGCCTGTCACGCAGGAGGTCGCCGGTTCGAGCCCGGTCACTCCCGCCATTTTTCTTTGAATCTTCAATAGTTTTCAACACAATGTGGCTAAGTTAGCAGGTGTTAAACTAGGTAAAACTTATTATATAAGATAATAAAAGCAATTAACAATAACGGGTAATCATGATTTATAATTTTTTATCAAGCTATTTTTCAATAATTTTATTTTTATTTATAGCTCTGGTTTTAAGTTTTGGATTCATTTTAGCAAATTTTTTAGCTGCTCCAAGCAACCCGGATCCAGAAAAATTATCAGCATACGAATGTGGTTTTGAAGCATTTGATGATTCCAGAATGGAATTTGATGTACGTTTTTATTTAGTTGCAATTTTATTTATTATTTTTGATTTAGAAATTGCATTTTTATTTCCTTGGGCAATCTCTCTAGGAAATATCGGCGCACTGGGCTTTTGGTCGATGATGATATTTTTATCAGTTCTAACTATAGGATTTATTTACGAATGGAAAAAAGGAGCTTTAGAATGGGAGTAAAATTAGAACCCTTTGCAGATAAAGAAAAACAAATTCCAGAAGAGTTTAAACAGTTAGCAAAAGATTTTAGTGAAAAAGGTTTTATAACTACATCAACAGATAATCTAATTAATTGGGCAA
>Ga0307986_10002869_pt1 | contig 12186 bp, 14 predicted proteins | sample EllFjometageno82_FD_203170 | JGI IMG/M metagenome (GOLD analysis project Ga0307986, IMG submission 203170) | Marine microbial communities from Ellis Fjord, Antarctic Ocean - #82 | ecosystem: Environmental > Aquatic > Marine > Unclassified | place: Southern Ocean | collected 2014-10-09
ATTAATAAAAAAGTTTAAAGAAATTACCAATTGCCCCATTTTAGTAAACACTTCTTTCAACATAAGAGGCGAACCCATTGTGTGCTCAATCAAAGATGCATACAGGTGTTTTATGGGAACAAATCTAGATATCTTAACAATAGGAGATTTTATTCTTTTTAAGGATAAACAAAATCTATTATTAGAAAAAAATTATCAAAACCAATTTAAATTAGACTAGTCACTATGCGCCTAGATTACGAAACTTATTTAACTGTAAACGAGAACTTATAATATATAAATATTTAAAATATGATTTTTATATATCTCAACATATTCTTTGTATCTATCTATATTTATAATTTTGATTTAAGTACCAGTTCATCGCTTTTAAAAATTTTATACTTTATTCTATTTTTTTTATTCGTTTGTATTTTTATTTATAAAAAAAAAAAAGATTTAATTGTAAAATTTAATTTATCTTTTTTTTCAATAATCCTTACGCTAATATTTATAGAAGTTTTTTTTTATTTAAAACCCAATCTACTACCCAACAGTATATCTATATGGCTTGGAGATGGAGAAGAAAATAGTAAACTAAATATAACAGAGATTTTAAACGAAAGTCCTTTCATTAAATTTAAAGCAAATACAAAAATAAAAAGTAATGGTTACAGAGGTGGTCCAGATGAATTTATATATGAATGGACTACTGATAAAAATGGTTTTAAGAACACTCCAGAAATAGCAAATCTTGAAAAATACAAAATTCTTGCAATAGGCGATAGTATGGTTGAGGGTATGGGCGTTTCTACTGAAGACACTTTTACAACAATTTTAACAAAAAAAAATTATCCTACCTACAATCTTGGTGTTCAAGGCTACGCAGTGAGCCAGTCAAAAGGTGCTTTTAAAAAATTTGGAGCTAAATTAAGATCAGAAATCGTATTGTGTTTATATGCAAGAGGTAACGCCCACAGAGAAATATTTTTTGTAGACAATAAGCTTAAAGAAAAAAATACATTTACTGGTGGAATTGATAATCAATTTCAAGCAGACCAGAACCTAGAAATTAGGTCTCAAGGAAAATATGTTTTAACAGCTTCTTGGCTGTACCTAACATTTGTAAGAAATAATTTAAAAGATTTTCTTAAATACGGCAACGTTGATTTTAAAAATCCTATTTTCAATCGATATCCAGAGGTACGTTCAGGAGAAAAAGTAAGAGAATTAAGAATTCAAGAGATGAATTTATTAATTAAAAATTTTAAAGAAATAAAAAAACTTGCTGAAATAAATAATTCAAAATTTATACTTGGCTATATTGAACTTAGAGATTTAAATTATTATGAAATAGCCACTGGTAAAAAACCACATCCAAGTCAGTTTTATGAGGGTGACTTCCTTAAAAAATTTTCTAAAGAAAACAATATAACGTTTATTGATTTTGGCGTACCGATAAGAAATTATATAAAAAATCTTCCTGAAGATTTTGAAGTTTCAGACTTACCTTACCTAAAAATTGACGGACATTTAAATAGATTGGGAAATGAAATCTTAGCAGATACTATTATTAAATATATTGAAAAGCATTAGGCAGCACTCCTTACTCTTAATTTAAATCTAACACTGAAGCAGGATCAAGTTTAATATCAAACCAGTTTAATCTTATATCAAGATGAGCACCGGTAGATCTACCAGTTTTACCAACTGTTCCGATCACATCGCCTTTTTTGACAGCTTGTCCAATTTCTACATCAACATTTTTCATGTGCATGTAGAGTGAACTTACCCCATGACCATGATCAAAAATTATCGTACCTCCAGTGTAATATAAATCTTTCTCAGAAAGTGTAACCACACCATCAAGCATCGCTTTAATTTTAGTTCCTTCACTAGCTGCAAAATCTAAGCCATAATGTGGGGATTTTGGAATTCCATTTAATATTCGTTGACTACCGTAAACTCCAGTAATAATTGCATTATGGACAGGAAGACTAAATTTAGTGCTGAAAAATTCTAAATCACTATTTATTGCTCTTGCTTTGCCAATTAATTTATTGTCATTTTTAATTCTTTCGTAAAACTCTTTGGGTGGTGTAACTTGTTTTTTAGGAAGACCATTAATTTTTTGTATTTGATATTTTTTCTTAAAAACTTTTTTAATTAGTTTTTCTGTAACATCATTTTTAATCACTTCAATCAAAACATCATTTTTTCTATTTTTGCTTAAACCAAACACAAAAAAACCTTGATTAGAAACTTTAATTTTTTTTTTGTCTATAAACACTTTTGATCTAGGTTCAGTTTTTCCTATAATTAAATTTCCTTGATAGAAAGTTCCTCTTAACTCAAAAGCATAAAGTGAACTTGAAATGAAAAATATAATTATTGAAAAAAATATTTTTTTCATTTACTGAGCAGTCCAACCACCATCAACCAATAAAGATGTCCCAGTAATCATAGAAGCAGCTGAGGAAGCTAAAAAACAGACGGCAGTAGCAATATCAGCTTCGTTAACAGTTTTACCCATAGGAATACGACTTAATACTAATTTTATTTAGATATATATTATTATGTTTATAATCGTTTTTTAATTCAATTTTAACTTTAATTTTAAAAATAAAACTATTATAAATCAACAATAATTAAAGTTGGCGGGGTAGCTCAGTCGGTTAGAGCGCAGGACTCATAAGCCTGAGGTCAGTGGTTCGATTCCACTTCCCGCTACCAATTTATAAAAATATGAAAAATCTTCAAATGTACTGCTTGAGTTTACAACCAGATCATTTAGAAATGATCCAAAAATTTGGTTATACACCAGTAGGATTAGGTGATGAGCAATTTAACAAAGAGTGGTTGAGTGATAAAAAAAAAAATAATATTTCAAAAAAAAATAAACATTATGGAGAATATACTTTCCATTATTGCTTGTGGAAAAACAACGTTATCAATCACAACAAATGGATTGGATTTTGTCAGTATAGAAAATTTTGGGTAAAACCAAATTCTGTTATAAGGGATAATGATTTTTCTTGTTTGAACAATTCTGTGCTAAAAAATATACCTTCAAAGCTCAAAAATTATGAAACTATTTTAGGAGAAAATTTTTTACTCAATCAATTTAGGTTTATGAAATTTATAAAAAGAAATTTTAAAACCATGCTATTTAAGCCAGAGTTGTGGGTAAACAAAAAAAAAAGAAATATTAAATTTCATTTTGATATGTGGCATGGTCATGGAAATCTAGATAAAGCTATCAAATTATTAGAACACGAAGAAAGAAAAGATTTCAACGATTTTGTAAACACAGATGTTTCATTTAGTCCCCACAACATGTTTATTTGTAAAAGTAAAAAAATTTTATTCAAATATTATGAATCAGTATTTCCTTGGTTAGCAAGATGTGAAAAAATATATGGTTTAAGAGATTTACACGGATACGGCTTACGAAGAATTTATGGTTTTTTAGCTGAAAGATATATGTCGTATTGGTTTAAAAAATATACTAAATTTAAGATACTTAAAATTCATTTTAAAGATATTAGTGAATATATTTAGAAAATAAGTTATAAAATTGTTTACATTCGTTCGCAAAAAAAAATCTAGAACGATTTTTCAGGACAACAATCATCTATTATAATTATTTCATATTTAATTCTTAATTTTCTTAATATCTTTAAACTTTTGTAAATAACTTTTTTTACAGTGTACTTGTCTCTGTACAGCGAAAAAATTAGACTAATTGATTTTGGACTGTTCATAAAAATTTTTAATAAAGTTTTATATGTTTTATCTACAATGGTAGCGTGTTTAGTGTACTTCTTGTATTAATACAATTTAAAGATATCGGTGATTATTTATAAATATTTATACTTTTTTTTAAATTCATCCAACGACTTAAGCTTTTTATCTTTTTTTGAAATTAAAAATGTATTTCGTGGCCATCTTATTTTAATTTTTTTATCAAGCACATTTATACCATCTTCAAATTTAGGATTGTAATAATTGTCTAATTTATAATAAATAATATTTTCTTTTTCAAAACTATAATAAGCGTGAGCAAAACCTCTGGGTATAAATAAACTTAAATTATTTTTATCAGACAAAATTATTTTAAAACTTTTTCCAAATGTTCTAGATTTTTTTCTTAAATCAATTACACAATCTAAAATTTTACCTTTTAAAACTGTAATATATTTACTTTGCTGAAATTTGAATTGAAAATGAAAACCACGAAGAGAATTTTTTTTCGACACAGTGCAATATTCAAATAAAAATTTTTTTTTTATAATTTTTTGATTATGAACAATTTTTAACTGACCTCTTTTATCTTTATAAACATCCTGCTTTATTATTTTTAATCCCTCAAATTTAGTATTTATTATTTTCATTTTATAACTTTGCCCAATTTACTCAAATTCATATCTTGATTTAAAGGGAATTCTCCTTTTGAATATACTCTCCCTATATTGAAGTTATTTTTCTTTACAAAATTATAAATTGTCTGTGACTTTCCGCCGATATTATAAATTCCTTTTTTACTTAAAACTTTTAAAAAAATTTTTGCAAAGTCTCCTTGGAAAATAAAATTACTCTTAACATTCGCGTACGCCTTTTTATGTATAAAAGGCTCTTGTGTCATGCAAGCTCTTAATATTAGTGAATTTTTGTACATTTGAACCGCGCATTCACCACCAAGTTTGGACCATCCGTAATTATTCCAAGGTAGGAGTGGATCATTTTCTTTGTAATTCCCTCTAGTACCAGGATAAATATAACTTGTGGAGAAATAAATAATTTTAATTTTATACTCCGAACAAGCAATAACTAAATTTGCTGTCCCAATTATATTTAAATTTATACTTTTTTTAATATTTTTTTCGTGTATATCCATAGGCCTAGATAGACCAGCTAAATGCAATATCGTATCTGGTTTGTATTTTTTTATTGCTTCAATAATAGAATTAAAATTACAGATATTTAATTGGTTTTTATTTAAGTATAAAAATTGATATTTTGTTTTTATTTTTTTTATCTCACTAGCAAATCTTCCATCACCACCTGTAACTAAAATTTTTTTCATTAATTCTATTTACTTATTATTGAATTTAAATATTTTGAATAATCACAATTACCATAAAAGTTTATTGCTTTTTTAATTTGGTTTTTGTTTATCCATTTGTTGTTGAGCGCAATTTCTTCAATACATCCAATTTTAAATCCTTGTCTATTTTCAATAGTTGCAACAAAATTTGAGGTATTGTTAAAATCTTCTATTGACCCTGTATCTAACCAGGTACCACCTCTTCCTATTATCTCCGCACTTAATTCGTTTTTGCTTCTATATTTGTTTAACAAATCAACAATTTCAATCTCTTTTCTTTTGGATTGCTTCAATGATTTGCTATAATTTATTACCTTGTTGTCAAAAAAGTAAAGACCAGTAACAGCTAGATTAGATGTAATCCTTTTAGGTTTTTCAACTATAGAAATAACTTTTTTTTTTTTATTGATAGAGGCCACACCATATAAAGATGGGTTTTTTACAGTATGTAATAATATTTTCGCTCCTTTAGAAAGGTTTGTACATTCTATAAGTTTTTTAGTTAAACTTTGACCGAAAAAAAAATTATCTCCTAAAATTAAAGCCACAGAACTCTTATGTATAAATTTTTCACCTACTAGAAAAGCATCAGGCAATCCTTTAGGTTTTTCTTGCTCTGCATATGTAATTTTGATTCCAAGACTGTTGCCGTTAGGTAAAACTTTTTTAAACTGCTCAACTTGTCCTTTGTTAACAATAATTAGTATATCTTTAATCTTTGCCAACATAAGAACTGAAAGTGGGTAAAAAAAAAGTGGCTTATCATACAATGGAAGAAGCTGTTTGTTTACAGCTTTAGTAACTGGACTCATTCTTGATCCAGCTCCCCCAGCAAGAATTATTCCTTTTTTAATCATATATTAGTTCCAAGTCTACCAAGGTTTTTTTTATTAGATATTGATTTAAAATATTCAATATTATTAACATGCCAATCAATTGTTTCAGAAATTCCTTTGTTTAAATTAATAAGCGGACTCCACTTTAATTCTTTTTGTATTTTATTGGAATCGATAGCATATCTAAAGTCATGACCAGGTCTATCTGTAACATAAATAATTTTAACTTTTTTCCCAACATGAATCATTTTTTCTTTTACTTTTTTCAATATAAGCTTAGACAATTCTATATTGGTTAAATTATTATTAGTTCCAATATTATAGGTTTGTCCAATTTTTCCTTTAGCCGCTAGCATTTCTAAAGCTCTGCAGTGATCTTCAACATATATCCACTCTCTAGAATTTAACCCTTTGCCGTAAATAGGAATAGGCTTATCATTAAGCACGTTAAATATGATTTTTGGTATTAGTTTTTCTGGAAATTGATTTGGTCCATAGTTATTAGAACAATTGGAAATAATTGCAGGAAAATTGTACGTTCTAATATAAGATTTTATTAAATGATCAGCACTTGCTTTAGACGCCGCGTATGGAGAGCTAGGTTTGTAAGGAAAATTTTCATTGGCTCTTTTGTTGTTTTTGTTTAGGTCACCGTAAACTTCATCTGTTGAAATATGAATTAATTTTATTTTTTTGTTTGTTTTTTTTATATAAGAACGCATAGATTCAAGAACACTAAACACTCCATTAATATTACTATTAATAAATTGCTCTGGACTGTCTATAGATCTATCCACGTGTGTTTCGGCTGCTAGATTGAACACAGCAGAAGGATTGTGTTTCTTTAATATTTTTAAAAATAAAGCTTTATTATTTATATCAGCTTTATAGAAAACATATTTATTTTTTTTAATATTCTTTAAATTATATAAATTTGCAGAGTAGGATAGTTTATCAATATTAATTATAAAATAGTTTTTTTTTAATAAATATTTTATAAGATTGCTTCCTATAAAACCATATCCGCCAGTAACAATAACTTTTTTTATATTTTTCATATATTATTGAGAAATAGATTATGTTCTTAAAAGAAATAAGATATAAAATCAAATATTGTTTTAATAATGACATTTAATCAAATAACTATCGTGATAACTTCTTATAAGAGTGATGAAAAAATTGTAAAATGTTTAAAATCAATAAACAATCAATGTAAAGTTATTATTGTTGAAAATTCTAAAAACAAATCTTTTAAAGAAAACATTGAAAAAAATTTTACAAACACAGAATGTCTTATAGCCGGTGAAAATTTAGGATACGCAAAAGGGAACAACCTTGGGCTGTCAAAAGTAAAAACTAAATATGCGTTAATCCTAAACCCAGATGCTGAATTAGAAAATAATGCTTTAAATAATTTTCTAAATACCGCCAGTGCAATTAAAAACTTTGCAATTATCGCTCCGGCGTTACAAGACGAAAAAAATACAAAAAACAATAGCAAAGCATTAATTGAAGTCGATTCAGTTAAAGGTTTTGCAATGTTTTTAAATTTAGAAGAATTTAACGATGTTGGTTTTTTTGATAATAATTTTTTTATATACCTTGAAGAAATAGATTTGTGCATAAGACTTAAAGAAAAAAATAAAAAAATCTTTGTAGACCCAAATATTACAATCTACCACCAAGGTGGCAGTTCTCACGAAAAACAATATAATTTTGAAATGGAGCTATCTAGGAATTGGCATTGGATGTGGTCAACTTTTTATTTTACAAAAAAACATAAAGGTTTTTTATATGCCTTATTGTATGTAACGAACAAATTAATCTCTGCTTCAATCAAATATATTTTTTATTCGTTAACTTTCAAAAAATCTAAACAACTTATTTATAAACATAGAATATCAGGATTATTCAACTCAATTATCGGAAACCCATCGTGGTTTAGGCCATTTAATAATAATTAATTGACATTTTTTAGAATAGAAATAATACAATGCACTAATGAAAAATAAATATAAAATTCTCGTTACAGGAGTCGCAGGTTTTTTAGGTTCTCACTTAGCTGAACAATTGGCAAATTTAGGACACGAAGTGATCGGAGTAGACAACATGATTGGTGGTTACAAAGATAATATTCCACATAATATAAAGTTTCACAATATTGATTGTTGTAACTTTGAAAAAGTTAAAAGTATTATGCCTAAAGTTGATATTGTATATCATTGTGCGGCCACAGCACATGAGGGTCTTTCAGTATTTTCCCCTTATGAAATTACAAAAAATAATTATTTAGCTTCAGTTTCTATTTTTTCTGCTGCAATTAACAACAAAGTAAAAAGAATTATTTATTGTTCATCTATGGCCAGATATGGAGAACAATCAACACCATTTTTAGAGTCAATGAAAACTTTGCCGGTAGACCCTTATGCAATCTCAAAAGTAGCTTCCGAAGATGTGTTAATAAACCTTTGTGAATTAAATAATGTAGAATGGGTTATAGCTGTACCGCATAATATTATTGGCCCAAGACAGAAATATAACGATCCTTTTAGAAACGTAGTTTCCATAATGATTAATAGAATGCTTCAAAGTAAAGCTCCTATAATTTATGGTGATGGAGAGCAAAAAAGATGTTTTTCGTATATTGATGATTGCTTAAGTTGTCTTGTACCAATGCTTGACCAGGAAGATTTAAATAAACAGATTATAAATATTGGCCCAGATGAAGAATTTGTTTCAATTAATGAAATAGCAGAAATATGTGCAAATATAACTGGGTTTAATCTTCCTCCTATTTATAAGCCCGGAAGACCTAGGGAAGTCAAACACGCTACATGTTCAGCTGACAAAGCAAGATTGCTACTAAATTACAAAACGTCTATTTCTTTAAAGGATGGAATACAAAAAACATTTGATTATATTAAAAAAAGGGGAGTAAAGCCTTTTGATTATAATATTGAAATCGAAATAAATAACGAACTCACACCTAAGACCTGGACCCAAAAAGAAATCTAGTGTCCAGGAAATTTAATTAAACTTTCAGTAAAATAAGATTTTTTTCTAAGTAAATCATTTCCAGGTAAATCAAATAAATTTATTATAAATATAAACCCTGCAACTTTCCCACCTGAAATTTCAATAAGTTTTGCAGCCGCTTCTGCAGTACCTCCTGTAGCGATAAGATCGTCAATTACTAAAACGTTATCATTTTTATCAATCGAATTTTTATGAACTTCAATTGTAGCGTCGCCATACTCAAGTTTAAAGTCTACAGAATATCTTTCGGCCGGTAGTTTATCTTTCTTTCTTAATAAAATTAAAGGTTTATTTGTTAAGTAAGAAACAGTAGACGCGAATATAAAGCCTCTAGATTCTATTGCTGATACTTTATTGAATTCAATTTTTTTTGATATCTCTATAATTTTATCAATGGTGTAGTTAAAAGCTTTAGGATTTTCAATTAAAGTTGTGATATCTCGAAATAAAATTCCCTTTTTAGGATAGTCTTGGATAGATCTTATATAATTTTTTAAATCCATATTTAGCTTCAATATCTAACAAAAAAGCATTAATAATTAAATGATGAAAAAAAGAAAACTTGGGATAATTGGAGGTAGCGGCCTTTATAAAATGAATGGTTTTAAAAAAACTAAGTGGAAAAAAATTAAAACAGCATGGGGAGACCCTTCTGATGAAATTTTAATAGCTAAACTAGAAAATGAAGAATTTTTTTTTATTCCAAGACATTCAAGAGGACATAAAATTAACCCAAGTAATATAAATTTTAGAGCTAATATTGATGCGTTAAAACAATTAGGTGTAACTGATATAATTTCTGTTTCTGCCGTAGGATCTTTGAAAGAAAATTTAAGTCCTGGCACCTTTGTCATTGTAGATCAATTTATTGATAGAACTTCTGCAAGAGTTAAAACATTTTTTGATGAAGAAATTGTTGCCCATGTGTCAATGGCAAAACCCGTGAGTAGATCATTGGGTCAATGCTGTAAAGCCGCACTAGAGAAATCAAATATATCACATCAGATGAATGGAACGTATGTTGTTATGGAAGGACCTCAATTTTCAACTTTTGCTGAATCTAATCTTTATAGATCTTGGAACGCTGATGTTGTTGGAATGACTAACATGCCAGAAGCTAAGCTAGCAAGAGAAGCTGAAATTAGATATTGTACTGTTGCAATGGTAACCGATTATGATTGTTGGCATCCTGACCATAATGAAGTTGACGTTGCTATGGTTATTCAAACACTTACAAAAAATGCATTAAATGCCCAAAATATGATTAAAGAAGTTATTAGAACATTCAAAGATTTTCCAGCAGATAAAGATCCGGCTAATAATTGTTTGGATACGGCTATTATCACAGATCCAAAACTTAGAACTAAAAAAACAATTAAAAAATTACAATATATTGCTGGTAGAGCGTTAAATAAAAAATAATGCTTATTAATAGAAAACCCTACAGAACAATATGGTTTGAAAACAATATAGTTAAAATAATAAATCAAACAAAACTTCCCCATCAATTTATCATCAAAGATCTTAAAACAGTTAAAGATTCAATTAACGCTATTAAAAACATGGAGGTTAGAGGGGCGCCATTAATTGGAGTGACTGCTGCGTATGGATTAGTTTTATCTATAATAGAAAAAAAAGATCAGTCTTTTTTAGTAAAATCTAGTGAAGATCTAATTGCAGCAAGACCCACAGCTATCAATTTAAAATGGGCAGTAGACAGAATGATGAAAAAATTATCTGGAGTTAATAGTAATGAAATTTTACGAATAGCTTTAGAAGAAGCAAAAGCAATAATGGATGAAGATGTTAATTTTTGTAAAAATATTGGTCTTAATGGTCTCAAAATTATTGAAGAAATAGCAAAAAAAAAAAAAGATACTGTAAATATTTTAACACATTGCAACGCAGGTTGGCTTGCCACAATAGATTGGGGGACAGCAACTTCTCCTATCTATCACGCGTATCAAAAAGGAATTAAAATTCATGTTTGGGTCGACGAAACAAGACCAAGAAACCAAGGAGCTAATTTAACCTCTTACGAACTAAACGAAGAGGGCATTCCAAACACTATTATTGCGGATAATACTGGAGGAATTTTGATGCAAAGAGGTCAGGTTGATATGTGTATTGTTGGTTCTGACAGAACATTATCAACTGGCGATGTATGTAATAAAATTGGTACTTACTTAAAAGCATTGGCTGCAAAAGACAACAACGTACCTTTCTATGTGGCCTTACCAAGCTCAACAATAGATTGGTCTATTAAAAATGTTAAAGACATTCCAATTGAAGAAAGAGACCCTACAGAACTTTCTCATATCCAAGGTTTAAACGAAGATAACAAACTCCAAAAAATTTTAATTTATCCACAAAGAAGTAAAACAATGAATCTAGCTTTTGATATTACACCTGCTAAGTATGTAACGGGATTAATTACAGAAAAAGGAGTCTGCGAAGCTTCAGAAAAAGGATTAAAAAAATTATTTGATAATAAGTAAAAATACCTATGCACATCAAAAATAATTTTATAACGCAAATTTTTTACAAAATCTTTAATAAAAAAGAGTATATAAAAAACAGAATTTTTGCTCAAAATGAAAAAGATAAAATAATTTTTAAAAAAAAAAATGAAAACAAAATTAATTTAATACAAGAAAATTTAAACAAAAAAAAAGAAATTTCATTTCTTCACTCAGGACATGCTGGAGATATAATAAATTCTTTACCAATTTTGAAAGAATTATCCCAAACTCATATATGTAACTTTTATATTAAATTAGATTCTCCCAACAATTCTTATTATCTAAATCATCCTGCCGGCCAGGTTTTTACCAATAAAAAAATTTACAACATGTTGTATCCTTTACTAAAAAAACAAAGTTATATAAATTTAGTAGATATTTTTACCAATCAAGATATTGATATTAACTTTGATCTTATTAGGGAATTGCCAATCCAACTTGCATTTGATAGTACGAAATACTGGTCACATGTATCTGGTATCCAACCAGATCTTACCCAAACTTTTTTAAATGTCGGTGAGCATCATAAGCTTAAAAACAAAATTATAATTTGTAGATCGTTGAGATATCATAATCATTTAATAAACTATGATTTTTTAAATAAATTCAATGACCTTTATTTTGTAGGAACATTCACAGAATATGAAGACTTAAAAGAACATGTTAAAAATCTAAAATTTTATGAATGTAAAGATTTTTTAGAAAT
>Ga0307986_10002870_pt1 | contig 12185 bp, 14 predicted proteins | sample EllFjometageno82_FD_203170 | JGI IMG/M metagenome (GOLD analysis project Ga0307986, IMG submission 203170) | Marine microbial communities from Ellis Fjord, Antarctic Ocean - #82 | ecosystem: Environmental > Aquatic > Marine > Unclassified | place: Southern Ocean | collected 2014-10-09
GCCATGGCCAAGGCATTTGTGTGCAAAGCCGCCGAGTGGGTGGCGCGTGAGGCCATGCAGATTCACGGTGGCTACGGGTACGCCGAAGAGTACGAAGTGTCGCGCCTTTATGTTGATGCGCGAGTGCTTTCAATCTTTGAGGGGGCCGACGAGGTTCTTTGCCTCAAACTCATCGCCCGTCGCCTCTTGGCCTAAAATGTAAGAAGCGGACCAGCATGCGCTGATCCGCTTCTTGGAGCGTGGGCCGGGAAGGATTTGAACCTTCGTAGTCATTACAACGACGGGTTTACAGCCCGTTCCCTTTGGCCGCTCGGGCACCGACCCAGGACGAAATACGATAGCGGACGCAAAGCGCGATGCCGCCGCAATTTCGCGACATGGACTACGTAATGGTTGGCTAAGACGGAACCTGGCTAGGACGTCCGGCAATGATTCCGGTGACACCCTGGTCGATCATCTCTTGGTAGAACTCGGTGTTCTCCTGTGTTGATCCGTCGTTGGGCCACATCCAGACGGTGACACCGGTTGCCTCGACCCGAGCCCAAAACGCGGGGTTGATAACTTCGATCGCTCCGAAGAATGGCGGCACCTGCACAATGCGCATTCCTTCGTCAAGGTCGGCTCCGGCAAGAAGCCACGTGGTCATGGCACTGGTGCCGGGGCTGAGTTCTACGTCGGGCGCCATTTCGCCGAAGGCCGCCACGATTTCGTCATCGAATGACACCACTACGACGTTCTCGGTCAGGCCGAACTGGTCAATTTCTAATGCCAACTGCTCGGCCACATCGAGGGCTTGGGGAAAGTCGCCCTTAATTTCGATATCGAAGGCGGCAAGGGGGAAGCGTTCGACGATCTCGGCGAAGGTTTGGATGGTGAAGTCATCGGGTAAGGCGCCCTCGGGCGGAGCGGTGTCGCCGGTACGGACACCGCGGTAGATGTACTCTTCATCGGGCCGGTCCGGGCAACTCCAGCAGCCTTCCGCAAACCGGTAGGCAGCGTCGAGTGCTTTTAGTTCGCTGAGGGTTCGGTCGATTACCGGACCGGTCGCCTCGGTGGTGCGATCAACGGTGCTGTCATGTTGGATGATCAGGACGCCGTCCGCGGTGAGTTGTACATCGAGTTCGAGAATGTCGGCTCCGTGGGCGACCGCTTGGTCAAATGCATATCGGGTCGAATGCGGGTTTTCCTGGTCGCCGCCTGCGTGCGCAATGTTAAGAATCTTGCCCGATGAAATGAGCTCATCGATGGTCGGCCGAACCGGTTCGGGTGTTGCTGTGGGCTCTGGGGTGGCGGTCGGCTCCGGAACTTCGGTGGCGGGGGGTTCGGGAATCTCAGTAGGTCCGGGAACTTCGGTGGCTGGGGGAGCGGGGATCTCGGTGGAGTCTGGATCCGATGCCGATTCTTCTTCTGACCCACCTCCGCACGCCGTGGCTAGCACGGCAAAGGCCAGGAGCGGAAGAAGGAAGCGTCGAAGAAAGGTTGAAGTCATGAGCGAGGCCATTCAATATGAAGTTCTGCGGCCATTGTGGCAGGTCGGCCGCTGATTGGGTTAAGAACCGCATCAAGAACCCGGTTCATCATGCCGTAGTTCCCCGCTACAGCGATGGCACGCACGGCTCCGGCCTCACCAACAGCGGCAATAAGAGCATCGCGGGCGATGGGTATTTCGTCGGTGTCCCACAAGGTGACGGCATCGGCCATAGCGCGTAGTTCTTTACCGGCCGGAAGTTCGGGGTCGGTAGCGGCACTGGTCACGGCTAGGAGATTGACGGGGACGCCGTGTGCTTTGCTTCCCTCACGGAGAAACATCGAGTGGGCAAATAGTCAATAGAAACAATCGTTGAGGTACGACGTACGGGCGGCGACCATTTCCATCTGCGGGCGAATGAGATCTTTCGTCAATCCGAATTCGGGAATCTGCGTATTGGAAATAAAGAAGGCTTCGTGGATCTCGTGCAGCGCAGCGTTTTCGGCACGAATGCCTGTAAGTGCAACAGATGCTCCGGACGGACCAGTTGTGGGAACGACCGCACCGTTGGGTTGTGCAGCGGGATCAAAGGCGCCAGTGGGTTCTCCCGCGACAGGATCCGGCAGGGGGCGCTGGTCTGAGCCAATGCCGAAATCGAAGAGGTCGATGGCTGAGAGTCGCGAGACAAGTCCGATGATCTCCACATACTGCAACGGGGTTAGGCCCTCGGAGAAGGCTTGATCTACCCATTGGTGGGTGATGTCCATGGGTCGCACCGACACCTGACGGACCACGCGAGCGACTGTGGGGGAGAGCTGGCCAGTGCCCGTGGGGTCGCCGTCGCGATCACGGCGCGCTTCGGTTGCCATGGCCACGCGCTGCGCACCCGTAAAGAACGATCCAGGCCGAGCCATCCTCTTCCAGTCGTTATTTATCGCCGAATTAATTTCGGCGTGAATGGCCAGTGAAGTTCCCATGTGATCCAGTCTCGCGCGTCGGGATGCACTAGAACTAAATGTATGAAAATCTCGATCAACGGCTCATCCGAAGCTATCTTTCCCAACCTCGACACACTGCGCTCGCACGCTAGGAAGGCATCCGAAGATGGGTTTGCTGGTTGGTGGCTTGCTCAGGTTGGGGTAACCGATGCGCTCACGGTTATTACTGCGGTAGCCGACTCGGCGCCGGGAATTGAGATGGGTACTGCGGTGATTCCTACGTGGCCTCGCCATCCATCGATGTTGGCTGCGCAAGCGCTCACCACCCAAGCGGCTATTGGGGGTCGCTTGCAGTTGGGAATTGGCCTGGGCCACAAACCCCAGGTCGAAGACGGTTGGGGTATGGAATGGGATCGTCCGGTCCGTCACCTCATCGACTATCTCGAAATTCTCAACTCGCTAATGAACACTGGCCATGCCAACTACAAGGGTGAAAAGTTCACGTTGATCAACCAACCGGCGGCACGTATCACCGAAGAGGCGCCGGCTCTGCTTATTGCCGCCTTGGGCGAACAGGTGCTTCGTGTGGCTGGCAAGCGGGCCGACGGCACCATCTTGTGGATGGTGGGCGAGAAGACAATCAAGGAACACATTGCTCCGCGTATCCAAGATGCTGCGGCCGAAGCTGACCGACCCTCACCACGCATTGTGTGTAGCTTGCCGATCTGTATCACTGACGACACCGCGCCGGTTCGTGCCTTCGCCGACGACGTGCTCGAGATTTACGGTGTACTTCCGTCGTATCGGGCCATGCTCGATCGCGAAGGCGCGGCCGGACCATCGGATGTTTCGCTCTTTGGTACCGAGGAGCAGGTCGGCGAGCGTATTGCCGCGCTCAAGGCAGCAGGTGCCACCGAATTCGCAGCGTTAGAGTTTGGTCTCAACGACGACGACCTAGCCCGCACCCGCGCCTTCCTAAAAACCCTAATGTAAAACCCCTAACCAAACCTCAAGAACCAAACCCCAACAACCAAACCCCAACAACCAAACCCCAACAACCAAACCCCAACAACCAAAACCTCCGAACTGGTAGGCCCAGTTGGGGGTCCTGGTGTCACCTGGGCCTACCAGTTCGGAGGTTTGGTGGGGGTGTTGTTGGTGGTGGGGCTAGTCGAGCAGTTTTTGCATTAGGGCTACGTCGAGCCACTTGTTGAACTTGCGGCCAATTTCGCGCTCAATGCCGACAAGTTCGAAACCGTGGGCCTCGTGTAGGGCAATGGATGCCGCGTGCCCGTCGACGATCTTGGCCAGCACGGAGTGAAAGCCGTGATCGGCTGCGACATCGAGAATCGCTCCCAGCAGGTTTGACCCGACTCCGCGTCCTTGGAAGTGATCGGCAACGTACACGCTGTCTTCCACGGATGTGGAGTATGCGGCGCGCATTCGGTAGGGAGACAGCGACGCAAATCCCGCGGTCTCGCCGTCGATTTCGGCGACCAGGACTGCATGGGCACCGGATCGGTCACGCAGCCACGCTCGCTGTTGTTCTAGTGAGCGCGGTTCGAGGTCAAACGTCACGGTCGAAGTCAGCACAAACGGGTTGTAGATAGTCCGGATCGCTTCGGCATCACGGTCTTCAGCCAGTCGAATCAACATTCGGCGACTGTAGTGGCATGGTCAGGAAAGCAACGGGGAATCGATCGAAATTGAGGGCATAGGTAGATCTATGGTTGCCACATGACTGAGGCAAAGGCCTTCGTCAATGACTGAATAATTTTCAGTGGCCGTTGATAACGGGACATCGGGACGGGATGTGACCTACACAAGGTTTCGACGGCTCAATAATCGTGGCATCCTCAATGGCTGTCCGACGCAAGTCGGCGCGCCCCCTTAGCTCAGTCGGCAGAGCGCTTCCATGGTAAGGAAGAGGTCGTCAGTTCAACTCTGACAGGGGGCTCCAACCCAAGTGCTAGCCTTCGGGTTGGTCTAGGGCGGCGTAGCTCAGTTGGTGAGAGCGCTCGACTCATAATCGAGAGGTCGGCAGTTCGACTCTGCCCGCCGCTACAACGCCGGATTCGTCCGGCGTGTTAGCCACATTTAACTACAACCCCAGGAGAAATACCGTGGCAAAAGAAACTTTTGAGCGTAATAAGCCGCATGTGAATGTTGGAACTATGGGTCATATTGATCATGGTAAGACGACGTTGACTGCTGCGATTACTAAGGTGTTGGCTGACAATGTGGAGGGTTCGTCGTTTACGGATTTCTCTGATATTGATAAGGCTCCTGAGGAGCGTGAGCGTGGTATCACGATTAACGTTTCTCATGTTGAGTATGAGACGGAGAACCGTCATTACGCGCATGTTGATATGCCTGGTCACGCTGATTACATCAAGAATATGATTACTGGTGCTGCTCAGGTTGATGGGGCGATTTTGGTGGTTTCGGCTGCTGATGGTCCTATGCCTCAGACTCGTGAGCATGTGTTGTTGGCCCGTCAGGTTGGTGTTCCGAGCATTGTTGTTGCTTTGAACAAGGTTGACATGGTTGATGATGATGAGCTGATTGAGCTTGTGGAGATGGAAGTTCGTGAGCTTCTTGATGAGTACGATTTTCCTGGTGATGACACGCCGATTATTGCTGTGAGTGCTTTGAAGGCGCTTGAGGGTGATGCTGATGCTGCTGCGGCGATTATGGAGTTGATGGCGCAGGTTGATTCTTATATTCCTGAGCCGCAGCGTGATTTGGATAAGCCGTTTTTGATGCCGATTGAGGATGTTTTCTCGATTACTGGTCGTGGCACTGTTGTGACTGGCAAGGTTGAGCAGGGCGTTGTTCATACTGGTGACACGATTGAGATTGTTGGTATTCGCGACACGGTTACTACTACCTGTACGGGTGTGGAGATGTTCCGTAAGCTTTTGGATCAGGGTCAGGCTGGGGACAACATTGGCGCTTTGTTGCGTGGTGTTGATAAAGAAGATGTTCAGCGTGGTCAGGTTCTTGCGGCTCCGGGCAGCATTACTCCTCATACCGATTTTGAGGCTGAGTGTTATGTGTTGACTAAGGATGAGGGTGGCCGTCATAAGCCGTTCTTTAGTAATTATCGTCCGCAGTTTTTCTTTCGTACGACTGATATCACGGGCAGTATTGCTTTGCCTGATGGTGTTGAGATGTGTATGCCTGGTGATAACACGCAGATGACGGTTGAGTTGATTAACCCGATTGCTATGGAAGAGGGCCTTCGGTTCGCTATCCGTGAGGGTGGCCGTACTGTTGGTGCTGGCGCCGTTACCAAGATCCTCAAGTAGGACCCTTTGGCAGAAGCGACTGCACGGCGGCTGTAGCCACCAATAAACGGCGGAGGCTTCGGTCACCAAATAGTTCGTGCATACAGGAGCCACCCGCGAGGGTGGCTCCTGTACGTTTATGGCCCGGCTCAATTATGAGTGGCACCTCGGTTAAGGTGGCCTGTGAGCGTCGTTGACGTGTCTTTCGTACCGCGCATGTAACGCGCGGTGTCCCTTGGAGGGTCAGAACGTGGAAGTCGAGATGGAAACGCTGATCGAAGCGGCGAAAGATGGCGATCGTGCCGCTTTCGACGAAATCGTTCGCCGTACCTACCGCAACGTCTTTTCGCTTGCGGTTCGACTCACCGGGAACGAGGACGATGCTAGTGATGTCACCCAAGAGGTGTACGTACGGGCCTTTAAGGCCATCAAGCGCTTTCGTGGGGACGCGCAGATCAGCACTTGGCTCTACCGCATTTGCGCGAATTGTTCCTCAACGTTTCTTAAGAAGCGCAGTCGTCACCGCCACGCCGAACTCGACTCCGAATCATCTATTGCTGACCCGCACCCTGATGCCGATCCCACTCTCCAGGTCGAAGGTAGCGATATTCGGGCTCGGGTCGACCAAGCCATTCGTCAACTCCCCGAGCGGTTACGTTCCGTTGTTGTCCTTCGCGATGCGTACGACCTCAGCCATCAAGAAATCGCCGAAGAACTCGATATCACCGAATCTGCCGCCAAAGTTCGCCTGCATCGAGCGCGCAAGAAGCTCCAGTCGGCGTTGGGCGGCCTAGGCGATGCGCGAGATGGCACACCTGGTGTGGAAGAAGCTGAACATGTCAGCTGATTCACCGATGGCAACAGTCACCGACCTAGCCGAATACATCGAAATGGGTGGGCTCAACGAAGAATTTGCATGGCTACGCGCTCAGGTCGCCGATCTGCGGGACTCAATCATCGAACCTCCTGCTGTTCTTCTGCCCGCCATATACGAAGAACTCGATCGCATGGGTCGCGCCCAATGGTTACGAACCTCGCCCAAGTGGATGGCCTACGCTGGGGGAATCGCTGCGAGTGCTGGAGCACTTGCGTTGGCGACGCGCACTCGCCGCTCGTAGCAAACTATGGGCAAAATATTCTCGCGCTTCGCGTGGGCGCGCCGGGAATGGCCGCTGGTAGGCTGGCGGGCCGTAACACCTAGGGGTGTGGCTCAAATGGCTAGAGCATCGGTCTCCAAAACCGACGGTTGGGGGTTCGAGTCCCTCCACCCCTGCAACCGCGACAGTCCCACTGTTTCGACTCTGGTCTCTTCTAAGGCCAATAAGGATTAGCAATATGTCAATGAACCGAGAACAAAAGCGCATGCTACAAAAGCAGGGCGAAGTTGACGAGCAGGGCGAGCCCGTCGCGTCGCGTCGTGACGCGCCCCAACAGCGCGAGACTCGCGTTGGACCGCGTCAGTTCATGCATGAGGTTCGCAACGAATTGCGCAAGGTGGCGTGGCCGTCACGGTCCGAGGTCATTAATTACTCGGTTATTGTCATCATCGTGGTTATTACTCTCACCGCAATTTTGGCTGGCTTCGACTTTATATTTGGCCAAGGAATCTTGGAGTTGTTCGAACGATGAGCGAAACCGAAGCACTCGACGAAACGGCGGCAACCGATGAGGTTGTCGACGAAGTAACCGCGGATGCCCCCGAGGTTGAAGAGACCACCGAGGCACCCGTCGATACCGCTATGCCAGCCGAGACCGTCGTCACCGAAGATGCACTGATCTACGAAAAGATCGACGACTCAGAAGCACCCGATCCAGTCCGTGTGCGCAGCGCCTACGACCGTCCAGGCAAGTGGTATGTCGTCCATACCCAGTCGGGCTATGAGAAGAAGGTCAAGCAAAACCTCGAGGCGCGTACCGCCTCAATGGAGGTCGATGATCGCATCTTCGAAGTCGTGATTCCTATGGAAGACGTCGTCGAGTTCCGGCAGGGCAAAAAAGTTGTTGTCCCAAAGAAGGTCTTTCCCGGTTATCTGTTGCTTCGTGCGTTTCTTGATGACGATGCGTGGTACGTCATTCGGAACACTCCGGGTGTTACCGGTTTCGTTGGAGCGGGCAACAAGCCTTCTCCGCTGCGCCGCCACGATGTCGAAACTTTCCTTGCGGTTAAAGACGACTCTGACGAGTCCGCTCCTTCCAAGAAGAGCCGGCCTCGTTTGCAGTACGACGTGGGCGAAAGTGTTCGCGTAAAGGAAGGCCCATTCGCCGACTTCTCTGGTGAAGTCATCGAAATCAATGAAGATCAACTCAAGGTCAAGGTGTTGGTAAACATCTTCGGCCGCGAGACTCCTGTAGAACTTGAGTTTGCTCAGGTAGCAAAGCTCTAGCTAATACGGCAAACTATTTCGTCCCTAATTTTAGACATTTGAGATAAGCCCCATGGCAAAGAAACAAGTCCTTTCCGTAGTAAAGATCCAGATCCCCGCTGGGCAGGCTTCGCCTGCGCCACCGGTTGGTACCGCGCTTGGTCCGCACGGCGTGGCCATTATGGACTTCTGTAAGGCGTACAACGCCAAGACCGAGAACCAGCGTGGCACTATCGTGCCCGTCGAGATCTCGATCTACGAAGACCGTTCGTTCACCTTCGTGCTTAAGACCCCACCCGCTTCGGTGCTTTTGCGCCAGGCTGCTGGCGTCGAAAAAGCGTCCAGCGAGCCGGGTCGCGAAGAGGGTGGCTCGGTTACCGATGCTCAGATCGCCGAGATCGCCACCATCAAGTTGCCTGATCTCAACACCGACAACCTGGTTGCGGCCAAGTTGCAGGTAGCTGGTACGGCACGCTCCATGGGCATTGCCGTTAAGGGTTAACACTCAGACTTTCTTGCCGCTTCGGCGGCCGTTGTGAACAGGGACCACCTCACCTTGTCCGACGTAACTAATTGAGGGACCCGAAAGGGGTCTGTAATGGCCGGTAAAAAGTACAACGACGCAGCCAAGCGTTACGACCACGAACACCGTCACGATGCCGTCGCTGCACTCGAGCTCGTTAAGAGCTTGGCTTCAGCCACCTTCGACGAAAGCGTCGACCTAGCGGTTCGGCTAAATGTCGATCCTCGCAAGGCCGAAGAAATGCTCCGAGGCACGGTTTCACTGCCATCAGGGTCCGGTAAGGACGTTCGTGTTGCGGTATTTGCGCAGGGCGAAAACGCTACCGCTGCTCGTGATGCTGGCGCCGAATTTGTCGGTGCCGAAGATCTCGCCAAAGAGGTCGAGGGCGGCATGCTCGACTTTGATGTCGTTATCGCTGCTCCTGACATGATGCCTGTTGTCGGTAAGTTGGGCCGCGTGCTCGGTCCTCGTGGCCTCATGCCGAACCCCAAGACCGGCACGGTTACTCCCGATGTTGCCAAGGCTGTTGCCGAGTTCAAGGGCGGCAAGGTCGAATACCGCACCGACCGGTTCGCCAATGTGCACGTATTGGTCGGCAAGGCGAGCTTCGAACTTGAGGCACTTACTGCCAACCTCACCACCATCATGGACGAGATTGCCCGTGTAAAGCCTGCTTCTGCCAAGGGACGTTACGTCCAGTCGGTCTCGGTCTCTTCGACCATGGGCCCTGGCGTCAAAATCGATACCAACCCGTACAACAAGTAAGCAGCGCGTTCGCGGGCTTGTCCCGCTAACGTTGATGCTCCTGTGCGGCAATAGTCGTACAGCATTTCTTTCTCTGCCCAAGACCCCCGGCGCTGCTTGCAGCTCAAATGATCATCTGATCAGCCCGACTAGGTAGATTCCCAACCTTTACTTTGCCTGGTTTGCCAGGTGCGGCGATTCGTTGAGCGTCTGTCTTCCGGCAGACGCTCTTTCGTTTTTTCTGTCACTACAACCACACACAAGGGAGGTGCCCAAATGGAGAACCCACGTTCCGAAAAAGTCGCTGTCGTCGATGAGGTCAAAGCTAAGCTTGAAGCCTCAGACGGTGTCGTCTTAACCGAATACCGCGGGATCGACGTACCGACGATGGCTGAGCTTCGCAAAGCTGTCACCGACGCTGGCGCCGAATACAAGATTTACAAGAACACCCTGGTGCGCTTCGCCGCCGAGAGCCTCGGCCTCGACTTTGGCGATTTGCTCACTGGACCCACCGCAATTGGCTTTGCCATGAAGGATGCCAATGGCAATCCTGGCGATCCTGTTGCGTTGGCCAAGGCACTGGCCGACTTCTCGAAGTCGAACGACCTGCTTGTCCTTAAGGGCGGCGTGCTCGACGGCGAAATACTTGATGTCGATGCCATCAAGTTGTTGGCCAAGACGCCGCCACGCGATCAGCTTTATGCCGAGTTCGTTGGTGCTGGTGAGTCCTTCTACCAGGACTTTGCCGGACTGCTCGAGAACAAGCTCCGCGAGTTTGTGTATGCCATGGAGGAGCTCGCCGACAAGGGCGTGCTTGCCGAAGGCGTACCGGCCGAAGAGCCTGCTGCAGACGAACCTGTAGCCGAAGAGCCTGCTGCAGAAGAACCTGTAGCCGAAGAGACCGAAGCAGCTACCGATGAGGTAGTTGCCGAAGAAACCGATGTTGTTGCCGATGAGGCAGCAGCAGAAGTTGCGGACGAAAGCGCCGCACCAGAAAGTAATGACGAGGCTGCCGATGTGGCAGCCGAAGAAACCGACCCCGCCGATTCCGGCGATACCGAAACCGCCGACGGCGGGGAAGACCAGGAGGGTGCCTAATGGCTACCAAGGAAGAAATTCTCGACTCAATCGCTGCGATGAGCGTGCTCGAATTCAAGGAGCTCCTTGATGAGTTCAAGGATCGTTTTGATGTAACTGCCGCAGCACCTGCTGCTGCTGCCGCTGCTCCCGCTGGAGACGCAGCTGCGGAAGAAGAAGAGCAGACCGCATTCGACGTCATCCTTACGGGTGCCGGCGAAAAGAAGATTCAGGTCATCAAAGAGGTCCGTGCCCTCACCAACCTTGGTCTCAAAGATGCTAAGGGTCTCGTGGACGGCGCTCCAGCTCCAGTCCTCGAAGGTGTTTCCAAAGACGATGCCGATGCCGCTGTCACTGCTCTCGAAGCAGCCGGTGCCACCGTCGAGCTCAAGTAAATTCCTGCTGCCCATCGGGTAGCACTCAGTAGTACCAAGAATGGTCTGACTCGAAAGGGTCAGGCCATTCTTGCGTTTTTGGGTTGGTGTGGCCCACCTGGTGGGCGACATTTGCCGGGCTACCGAGCGAGAACGAGCCGGTATTGTGGGCCTCGTATTAGCGCAAACGATGGCAAAATAGCGTCAGAATTGTTACAGATGTGGTTTGGTCCTTGACCTTTTGCGCCTCTTTGTTTACGGTAATCCGCAATCACTGGCTGGTCCGGTCTGTAGAAGGTCGCCCGCGCGAGTTGAATTACGCGCCAACACGTGCCTAAACTGCAAGTTCGTCGGTTTTTCAGGTGTACCTATCGCGTCATCAAATCTAGTGTTGCTACTCGTAGCGGCACTTGTTTGTGCACGTTTGGTGCGTCTTGCGACGAATTTTCCATTCCCCTGCGACCCCACAGGAGTGCAAAGTGGCAGCACGCCCCGAGCGCTACTCATTCGGAAACCTCGAAGAGGTTCTCGAACTACCCGACCTCATCGCAGTACAGCGTGAGTCCTTTCATTGGCTTTTAAAGCAAGGACTCGCTGATACTTTCCGCGATATTAGCCCGATTACCGACTTCTCTGAGTCGCTCCAGCTTGAACTTGAGTTCGATCCGGACGACGAAGATCTCAGCCCCGAACCTAAGTACTCCGTCGAAGAGTGCAAAGAGAAGGACATGACCTACTCTGCGCCCATCTTTGTGCGGGCGCGCTTTGTGAACTCCCACACTGGTGAGATCAAAGAGCAGACCGTCTTCATGGGTGATTTCCCCATGATGACCGAGAAGGGCACCTTCGTGGTCAACGGCACCGAGCGTGTCGTTGTTTCGCAGTTGGTTCGTTCTCCTGGCGTAATCTTCCAGCCGGGCGAGCGTTACCGTTTGCGTAACCTCGCCAAGCACCAGCTCGTTACCGGCACGGTTCACCCGTACCGTGGCGAATGGATCGAGTTCGATGTCGAGCAAAAGCCCGGCAAAGATGTCACCGCCGGTGCCCGCGTGGCCCGCAAGCGTCGCCTCAGCATCTTCACTCTGCTTCGTGCCCTCGGGTACGACGAAGAGAACGAGCCTGGCTTCCTCGACAAGTTCGTTAACCACTTCGACTTCCTCGAAGGTCAGTGGGAAAAAGATAAAGATTTGGCTCCCACGCAGGACGAGTCACTTCTGGAGATCTACAAGCGCGTTCGCCCTGGCGAACCGCCATCAGTCGAGTCCGCTCGTTCATACTTCCGCAATGCTTTCTTCGAGAGCCGTCGTTACGACCTCAGCCGGGTGGGCCGCTACAAGCTCAACCGCAAGCTGGGTGCCGAGATGGACAAGCTCGAAGAGCTCTTCGGTCTCGACCTCGAACGCCCCGA
>Ga0307986_10002871_pt1 | contig 12182 bp, 11 predicted proteins | sample EllFjometageno82_FD_203170 | JGI IMG/M metagenome (GOLD analysis project Ga0307986, IMG submission 203170) | Marine microbial communities from Ellis Fjord, Antarctic Ocean - #82 | ecosystem: Environmental > Aquatic > Marine > Unclassified | place: Southern Ocean | collected 2014-10-09
TGACTGGTCTTAAAAAGATTAAAACAGCAGTTTTTATATCTGGAACTGGAAGTAATTTAAAAAATTTAATAAAATTTTCTAAAATAAAAAATTCACCTATATCTATAAATTTAATTTTTTCGAATACCTCAAAAGCTAAAGGTTTAAAATTTTCAAATCAATTCAATATCAAAAAAAATATATCAAGTTTTAAATATCCAAAAATAGCTGAAAAAAAAATATTAGATTTATTAAACAAAGAAAATATAAAATTTATTTGCCTTGCTGGTTTTATGAAGGTTTTATCTAAAAATTTTATTAAAAAATTTAATGGAAAAATAGTTAATATACATCCCTCTTTACTACCAAAATATAAGGGGCTTGATACTCATATTAAAGCTATACAAAATAAAGATAAGGTAGCTGGTTGTACTGTTCATTTTGTAACAGCGAAACTTGATTCAGGAAAAATTATATTACAAAAGGAAGTTAAAATTTCAAAAAAAGATACATCTACTTCTTTGGCTAAAAAAGTTCTAAGACAAGAGCATAAGCTCTACCCAGCAGCTATAAAAAAAATATTTAATTAATCTTTAAAGAAAAAATCAATCTCAATTTTAGCGTTTTCAACGCTATCAGAACCATGTACAGAATTTTTATCAATAGAAATTCCATATTTTTTTCTTATAGTTCCTTCTGCAGCATCTTCTGGTTTAGTCGCGCCCATTAATTCTCTATTTCCTAAAACTGCATTTTCTTTCTCTAGTACCATCACAACTATCGGTCCTGAAGACAAATAGGCACATAAATCGTTATAAAAAGGTTTTGTTTCATGAACTTTATAAAATTGTTCTGCTTCAGATTTTGCTATCTGAATTTTTTTATCTTTAATAATTTTAAAACCTTTATTTATAAACATTTCTTTAATTTCGTTATCTAAATTTCTTTCGACCGCATCTGGTTTGATGATTGATAATGTTTGTTCTGTATTACTCATAATTATCCTCTATTAGTTGGTTTAATAATCTTACTCCATAACTTGTTGCTCCACCTGAATTTAAGGCACCACCATATTTTGAAAATGCCATACCAGCTATATCTAAGTGGGCCCAAGGTGTTTTATTTAAAATAAATCTTTGTAAAAACTGTGCTGCAGTTGTAGAGCCTGCACCACCAACATAATTTATATTTTGCATGTCAGCATTTTTTGAATCTATAAGTTTGTCAAAGTTTTTATGCAAAGGCATTCTCCATAATTTTTCTTCAACTTTGTCACCTGCTTCTAATAATTGTTTTGATAATTTATCATCATTTGAAAATAGGCCTGCATATTCAGAACCCAATGAAACTATAATAGCACCTGTCAAAGTTGCTAAATCAACCATAAATTTAGGTTTAAATTTTTTCTCAGTAAAAGTTAAAGCATCAGCCAAAACCAATCTACCTTCAGCGTCTGTATTTAATACTTCTATTGTCTTGCCACTATAAGATTTCACTATATCACCAGGTCTTTGAGCATTTCCACTCACCATATTCTCAACAAGTCCCACAACGCCAACAGCATTTATTTTTGCTTTTCTTATAGCAAAATTTTTCATTAAACCCACCACGGTGGCTGAGCCTGCCATATCATAAGTCATATCTTCCATAAACTTTGCTGGTTTTAATGAATAACCACCAGTATCAAAACAAACTCCTTTACCAACAAAAGCTAAAGGATTAGAATTATTTTTTACTCCCTTCCATTCCATTGTTACAAGGTATGATCCTCGAATACTTCCTTGTCCCACACCAAGTAAGGCGTTCATTCCAAGTTTTTTTAATTTTTTTTCATCATATATATTTATTTTTAATCCAAATTTTTTAAGTGTATTTATTCTTTTTGCATATTCATCTGGATGTAAAATATTTCCAGGTTCTGAAACAAGATCTCTTGCAAAAAAACTTCCCTCTTCTAAGGCTTTAAATCTTAGATGATCCTGAGTAGATATTTTATTTTTATTTCCTAAAACACTTATAGAAACAATATTTTTATTTTTTTTTGATTTGTAAATATTAAAATCATATGATTTTAATTTTAGTCCATGTAGAAAGTAACCTATAAAATTTTTAATTTTATTATTAATTGTATCTGAATTCACAAAATATTCTTTTTTTTTATCATAATTAATATAACTATGAAATTTAGCTCCCAAATTTTCTATATCTGATATTTTTATATCTTTTTTAATAGACACTAAAAATACTGTTTTTTTTGAATTAACTTCAAAAGAAAGTAGGTCTTTTTTTAAGTCACTGTTCTTTAACAAATCAGATATGTAAGAAAATTCTAAATTTGATAGATGTTTTTTTAAACTACTAATATTGAATTTTTCATCAACAAATAGGACAAGATTGGCTGGTGATTTATTTCTAATTTTATTAGAATAATTAATTTTAATAGACATAATTTTAAATACACTCCAAGAGTGTTTGGTGGTATATATGACTAAAAATTAATATTTTCAATGAAAAAAATTATTTTCAACAACCTACTTAAAGAGATATTGTTTTTTTTTTTAATTTCTAGTTTTGCGTTAACTTTAATTATATGGGTGATACAAGCAGTAAATTACTTAGATATAGTAACCGAAGATGGGCATAGTTTTAGAGTTTATTTTTTTTTCACCTTATTGTCTTTACCAAAAATATTCTCACAAAGTCTACCTTTTGTATTTTTTTTATCTATTTTCTATATTATTTCTGACTTTGAGGATAAAAATCAACTATTGATTTATTGGTCCCATGGCATTAGCAAATTGCAAGTTGTTAATAAAATAGTTCAACTTTCAATAATATTCGTAATTGTTCAGATTTTTTTTTCTACAGTTATTGTTCCTTATACTCAAGATAAATCAAGATCTTTTATTAGAAATTCTAATTTAGATTTTTTTCCAAATTTAATCAAACCCAAAAAATTTATTGATACGGTAAAAGGTTTAACAATTTTTATTGAAAAGAAAAATAACGATGGCTCATATAAAAATATACTATTAAAAGATGAGTCAAATAAGGATAATATCCAGATAATAATTGCAAGAAAAGGAGAGATACTTCTCAATAATAATAAAAAAATGCTTTTACTTGAAAGTGGTGAAATAATAAGAGTTAACAAAAATAAAGACACAACTTCATTTAATTTTAAAACTACCCAATTTAATTTGGAAAAGTACTCATCTAAAACTACAAAAACACCTAAGGTACAAGAAATAGCTACTATTAATTTAATTGAGTGTTTAAATTTCTTAACTAGTAATACTAATTCTAATACAATTATCAAAAATCTAAATTGTAGTCCTGATTTTTTAAAAAATATTTATCAAGAATTATATAAAAGAATTTATTTACCTGTTTATATAACTCTACTAAGTTTAATTTCATCTTTGGTATTATTAAGATCCAAAAATACACATGGATATTTTTCATTTAAAATTAAAATATTTTTAATGGGGATTTTTTTTATAATAATCTCAGATATATTTTTAAATTTTACAGGTAATAACATTACAAGCGATTTAATATATTTGATGATTCCAATTTTATCATTTTTTATGATTTATCAAATTTTAGTTTTTAAATTAAGGATTAAAAAATAAAATGACTCTAAGAGTATATCAAAGTTATATAATTAGAAAATTTCTTTTAAACGTCTTTAATGTATCATTTGTATTTTTTGGATTAGTCATCATCATGAATTTATTTGAAGAAATGTCATTTTTTTCTGAAATTGATGTTGGTATTTACTTCCCTGTTATTCTTGTATTGCTAAATTCATTTTCAATTTTATATCAGTTATTTCCATTTATTTTTTTAATTGGAATTCAATTTTTTTTTATTAATTTTATTAATTCCAGTGAATTTAATGCGTTTAAAAATTATGGGCTAAGTAATATAAAAATACTAAAAGTGATTGCACTAACTTCATTTGTTTCAGGAATTATTATTATCACTTTATTCTATAACTTTGCAGCTATACTAAAATTTAAGTATATTGATTTAAAAAATACCTATAGCAATGATAGTCGATATCTTGCAAGTGTCACTGAAAATGGCTTGTGGATAAAAGATGAACATAATGAACAAATATATTTTATTAGTGCTGAAAAAATTTCATTAAATAAATTACACAATATTGAGGTTATGATCTTAGATGATAAATTTTCTTTAACTGAAAAAATTTTTTCAACGGAAGCAGATATATCAAAAAATGAATGGTTGATGAAAGACGCAATAATTACAAATAAAGTTGGAAAAACCTCTAGATCAGACAATTATGTTCTTTATTCAAATTTTAATTATCAAAAGATTAATAATCTGTATTCTGACTTGTCATCCTTAACTTTTTTAGGGCTATTAAAACTTCGCAAAGATTATCAAATAATCAATTACTCAGTGACAGATCTAGATATTCATATTACAAGCCTTTATGCGTATCCTTTTTATTTAACAGTCGTAACTATTTTATCGAGTATAATTATGATAAATATTCGTCATCAAAAACCTAAAATATTCTATATTTCTGGAGGAATAATCTTTTCTGTGATAATTTATTATATAAGTTTTTTTTTTATTGCATTGGGGAAAAATGAACAAATCCCTTCCATGCTTTCAATTTGGTTACCTATTTTGCTTCTTCTAATCTTGTCACTTATTGGAATTATTAAATTAAATGAAAAATAATTTTATTAATATTTTATCAATATTTATATTAAGCTTCAGCATAAGTAATTATGTTAAATCTCAAGAGCTTATTTTTCAGAGTGACACAATAGAGGTAAGAAGTGATGGAAATATCATTGAAGCAAAAAACGGAGTGGAAATTCAAGGTATAAATAATATTAAAATCAATGCCACAAACTCTTTATACAATAATTTAAGTTCTGAATTATTACTTAAAGATAAGGTTATATTTTATGATAATGCAAAAGATATTAAAGTAACAGGTAATGAAATTTTATATAAAAGAAAAATAGAAACAATTATATCAAATGGAAAAACTCAAATACAACTAGCAGGTGACTACAAGATTATTACAAAAAATATTGAGTATTTAAAAAAAGAAAATATTATTCAATCTTCGTCTAAAACTATCTTGTTAGATAAATTCAATAATCAGGTAAATGTAAGTGACTTCAAATATTTAACAGATAAAAAATTATTTTATGGGAATAATATAAATATGCTTGATGAAAGTAAGAATAATTATTTATTTGAAAATGCAATGATTGATCTAAACAATCACACACTTCTTGCAAAAGATGTAGAAATTAATTTTGCTAAAAATATTTTTGGAAATTTAAATAATGACCCTCGACTAAAAGGAACTTCACTTTCATCTAATAATAATACAACCACTATTAAAAATGGGATTTTTACATCTTGCAAAAAAAATGACGACTGCCCTCCATGGAGTTTACAATCTTCAGAAATAAAACATGATAAAATAAAACAAACTATTAATTATAAAAATGCATGGTTGAGAATATATGATAAGCCTATTTTTTATTTTCCTAAGTTTTTTCACCCAGATCCTACTGTAAAAAGACAATCTGGTTTTTTAATGCCTGGGATACTAAACTCTTCTACAAGTGGCAATTCAATAAAAATTCCCTATTTTGCTGCTATATCAGGAAATAAAGATTACACTGTAACTCCTCGGTTATATTTCAATGGCGATTTAATGTTGCAAAATGAATTCAGGCAAGTAGAAAAAAACTACGAAAATATTGTCGATTTTAGTTTAAAAAATATGAAGAGTGGAAGCAAATCACATTTATTCGCCAATTCCAAAATTAATTTTGATTATTCAAACTTAGAAATTAATATCGAAACAACATCACATGATACCTATTTGAAAACTGATAATATTAAAACACAAAGAAAATTTAGCAATAATATTATGAGTAATTATTTAGATTTTAATATGTCTAAAAAAGATTTGGATATAGAACTTGAATTTAATATCTACGAAGATTTATCTAAAATCAATACAAGTGATAAATTTGAATACATTTATCCAAATTTTATAATAAATAAAAATTTGACAACTTCCCTAGATTCAGTGGGTGCTTTAAATTATCAAGTTAGTGGAACTCAAAGAAAATATGAAACAAATAAAACAGAGCAATTATTGATAAATGATCTTATTTTTACATCCAAATCATTTTTTTCAAAATTTGGTTTTAAAAGTGATTATAATCTATCTTTTAAAAATACAAATAAAGATGGTAAAAATTCTTCCACTTATAAAGATGAATTACAATCAGATATCTATTCTTTAATTAGTCTTAACTCTTCGATTCCATTAATAAAAAAAACTGATAACTATGAAAAAGAATTTATACCAAAACTATCCTTATTTTTAAGCCCAAATAACTCTGAAAATATAAAGGGACTAGACAGAAAAATTGAAAACACCAACATATTTTCAACAAATAGAGTTGCTGGAAGTGAATTCTTAGAGGGTGGTCAATCATTAACACTTGGTGCTGAATATAATATTAACAAAATTAATGGGACAAATATATTAAAAATTGATTTGGCTCAAATTTACAGAGACAATAATGACAGTAATTTACCCACTAAATCGAGTATGAATAATAAAGTGTCTGATTTATTTGGTAATATTGAGTTTAATGCCAGTAAATATTTAGACTTTGGATATAATTTTTCATTAGACAACAATCTTGAAACTATAAATTACAATATGATCAAATCAACTTTATCAATAAATAATTTTGTAACTACTTTTGAATTTTTAGAAGAAAATAATGAAGTAGGTAGTGCAAGTTATCTTTTAAATGAAACAAGTTTAGCTTTAAATAAGGATAGTAAGATATTATTTCGTGAAAGAAGAAACAAAGAAACAGACTTTACAGAATTTTATAATATAATGTATCAATACGAAAATGATTGTTTGGTGGCTTCCCTAGAATACAATAAAGATTACTACTCAGATAGAGACCTAAAACCTACGGAAGAGCTATTTTTTTCTCTTACAATAACTCCCTTAAGCACATTTAGCACACCCAGTTTATCAAAATAATGTCTAAAAAAATTTTTATATTTATTATATTAGTAAATTTTCTATCAAATGCTGTTAATGCTGAAAATAAATATGAAATTATTATTAATATTAACAATCAAATTATTACTAATTTCGATATAGAAAAAGAAACACAGTACTTATTGGCTCTAAGTCCATCTTTAAATAATTTGTCATTGAAACAAATGAAAGAAATAGCAAGAAACTCACTTGTTAGAGAAAAAATTAAAGAAAATGAAATATTGAAGTATTACAAAATAAATTATGAAGACCCTCAATTATTAACATTTTTAAGTAATATCTATAACAGACTCAACATGAAAAATGAGGATGAATTTGCCGCTTATTTATTAAAAAATGATTTGGATATAAAAGAAGTAATTAAAAAAATAGCTAAGGAGAGAGCTTGGAACCGATTAATATTTGATAAATTTAATGATCTAATAAGTGTTGATGAAACAAAAATAAAAAATGAACTTGAAAAAAAACAGACTAAGTCAGAAATTGAAACTAGCTTTTTAATATCCGAAATCTTATTTCAATCAAAAAATGAAGAGGAATTCCAAGAAACATATAACGACATCATTAAAACTATAAAAGAAAGTTCATTTAAATCAGCAGCATCAATTTACAGCATATCAGATACATCAATAAATGGTGGAGAAATTGGGTGGGTAAATAAAAATGAAATTTCTAGTCTAATTTATAATGAATTAAATAAATTAAATATCGGCGAAACTACACAGCCAATTAAAATTGCCTCAGGTTTTTTAATGGTCTATTTAGAAGATTTAAAAAAAGAAGATCGAGAAATCAATTTAGAAGAAGAGCTTAAAAAGATAATAATAACTGAAAAAAATAGGCAACTAAATGAATATTCAACAATTTATTACAAAAAAATAGAAAAGCAGATTTTTATAAATGCGAAATAAAGCCATACTAATAGTTAGCGGTGAACCAAATAGTATATTTTTAGAAATTTTATTTAAGTCCTTGAAATATAATAGGTTTAAAAAACCCATTATATTAATTGTTTCAAAAGATCTGCTCACAAAGCAAATGGAGCAATTAAAATTTAATTTAAAGATTAATTTACTTGATAAAAAAAATATCTCTTTTAAAAAACTAAATAATAAAAAGATAAATATAATAAATATTGACTATAAATTTAAAAAAAATTTTGATAAAATTTCTAAAATTTCAAATACCTATATTGAAAATAGTTTTAATGAAGCCTTAACTCTTTTAAAAACAAATAAATTCACAGGGTTGATTAATGGACCAATATCAAAAAAAACTTTTTTAAAAGAAAGATTTTTTGGTATGACTGAATACTTTGCAAGTAAAACTTCTATAAAAGGTACCTTTGCTATGTTAATTTATAATAAAAAATTATCAGTAAGTCCACTTACCACCCACATACCTTTAAAAAATATTCACAAATCAATAACAAAAAATAAAATAATTAATCAGGTTATCTTAATTAATAAGTTTTATAAAAAAAAATTTAAAAAAATTCCTAAAATTGCTATTACAGGACTCAATCCACATTGTGAAAGCAATTACAAAACTAGTGAGGAGGAAAAAATAATTAAACCTGCCATTAAATTCCTAATTAAAAAAAAATTTAATGTAAATGGTCCCTTTCCAGCTGATACGATTTTTTTACAAGAAATTTCAAAAAAATATGATGTTATAATCGGTATGTATCATGACCAAGTTTTAACACCAATGAAGGCGCTATTTGGTTTTGATGCTATAAATATTACTCTGGGCTTGCCATTTATTAGAATCTCACCTGATCATGGTCCAAATGAAAAAATGCTTGGTAAAAACGAATCTGATCCTCAAAGTTTAATTCAAGCAATTAAATTTTTGGATAAGAAGTGAGCATTAAGCCTAAAAAAAGTCTTGGTCAAAATTTTCTTATTGATCGAGATGTTTTAGAGAAAATAGTGTCAATATGTGATGTTACTAATAAAGAAATTTTAGAAATTGGACCTGGTACCGGTAACCTAACAAAATATATATTAAAAAAAGATCCAAAAAAAATATACGTTGTAGAAAAAGATGATGAATTAGCAATTCTATTAAAAGAAAAATTTGAGAATGAAATAGAAATAATAAATAATGATATATTAAAAGTAGATGAAAGTAAGATTTCAGACCAAAAACTGACTGTATTCGGTAATCTCCCCTACAATATTTCAACCGAAATACTGTCTAAATGGATTATTAATATTAACAAAATATTTTGGTTTGAAAATTTAATCTTAATGTTTCAAAAAGAAGTGGCTGATAGAATTATTGCGGAATCTAATAGCTCAAAATATGGGCGTCTTTCAATTTTAACATGTTGGAAATTAAATGTTAAAAAAATAATAGACATTAAGCCTCAAAGTTTTTCACCAAGACCAAAAATAGATAGTTCATTGCTATTATTCACTCCTAAAAAAAATCCTTTTGAATTAAAAAATGCTAAAAACCTTGAAATGATAACTAGAGTTTTTTTTAGTCAAAGAAGAAAAATGTTAAAAAAACCTTTTAATCAAATATTTATAAATGCTAAAGAAGTAGCTGAAAAATTTAATATCGATCTTAATCTTAGACCTCAAAACCTTAAACCTGAAATGTACTTCAGGCTTACAAAAGAATATGAAGATCTAAGAAGTTAATTTGTCTACGTGGCTTCTTATGTATTCCTTATCATAATCTTTTGAACCATTATTAATTTCAGCATCAATTAAATTGCTAATTTTAGAATAACATTCTTCAAGATTATCATTAATGATTACATAGTCATAGTTAATCCAGTGCAATACATCTCTACTAAATTCTTTCATTCTTTCATCTACTATCAATTTATCCTTCATATCTCTATTGGATAACCTTTCAAATAAAACTTCTTTACTAGGTGGCAGAATAAAAAAAGTAATCAATTTATAATTTAATTTTTTATTTTTAATTTGATCAGCTCCCTGCCAATCAATATCGAATATTACATTCGCACTTTTTTCTAATTTTTCAATAACGGGAGTTCTTGTGGTTCCATAAAGATGATTAAAAACTTTTGCATATTCTAAGAACTCTTCATTTTTGATCAAATTTTCAAACTTCTCATAATTTACAAAATAATAATCTTTATTTGCAATTTCATTGAGTCTTGGCTCTCTGGTAGTGTGAGATACGGATATATGGAAGTCTTTATTTTTTGATAGGAGTTTTACTAGCGTTGTTTTACCTGCCCCAGATGGGGATGATAAAATCACCATTATCCCATCTTTTTTTTTGGACATTTAAATTTTTAGTTAGCTTTACCTTCGATAAATTTAACAGCATCACCAACAGTTAGGATTTTTTCAGCTTCACTGTCTGAAATTTCTGAACCAAATTCCTCTTCGAAAGCCATTACTAATTCAACTGTATCTAAACTATCTGCACCAAGATCATCTATAAAACTTGAATCATCTTCAACTTTAGCTTCATCTATACCTAGATGGTCTGCTACAATTTTTTTAACTTTGCTTGAAATATCTTCTGACATAATGTTCCTTTTTGTTATATTTCGTTATTAGTTTAAAAAGGAATTTTGTCAACCCAAATACATGCCTCCATTAACATGTAAAGTTTCCCCATTTATATAATCAGACTGATCTGAACTTAAGAATGTAACAGCATTAGCAATGTCTTCTGGCTTACCCAGCCTATTAGATGGAATTTTAGCTATTATAGCTTCTTTATGCTTTTCATCAATTTGATCTGTCATTGCAGTACTTATAAAGCCAGGTGATATACAGTTTACATTAATATTTTTTTTAGCATACTCAATTGCTAGGCTTTTTGACATCGCAACAATTCCTGCTTTAGAGGCAGTATAGTTTGCTTGTCCAACGTTTCCAGTATGGCCTACAACAGAAGTGATGTTTATAATTTTTCCTGATTTATTTTTAAGCATTTTTTTTATTGAATATTTGCACATTAAAAAAGTAGAAGTTAAATTTATATCTATTACTTTAGTCCACTCCTCCAAGCTCATTCTAATTGTTAGATTGTCTTTTGTAATCCCAGCATTATTAATCATGCCATCAAGCGAGCCACCTAATTTTTCTGTAGCTTCATTCATAAATTCCTCAATTTTTTCATGTTGAGAAATATCAAATTTAAGAATTGTGATGTTATTAAACTTTGCTTTTAATTCTTCTAATTTTTCAAGTCTAGTTCCGGTAGCTAAAACATTTGCACCTTGCTCGTATAATTTTTCAACTATAGAATTACCAATTCCACCTGAGGCCCCTGTGACTATAATATTTTTATCTTTTAAACTACTCATTTATGTTTATTAACTTTATATCTTCTTCGGTATTTATTGCACCAACTTTAACATTTCTATCAATTCTCTTTACTAAGCCTGATAAAACTTTACCTGGTCCTATTTCTATAAATTGAGTGACGCCTTTTTCAATCATTAATGAAATACTTTCTCGCCATCTAACTCTACTTTCAATTTGCTTAACTAGTAAATCTTTTAACTCATTAGAATTTGATATTTCTTTTCCTGTTACATTGGAAATTAAAATATTTGAGGGTTCTTTAAAGTTTAACTTTGCTATTTCTTCGCTCATTACTAGGGTTGCTTTATTCATTAGCTTACAATGAAATGGTGCACTTACAGGTAACTTTATATTTTTAATATTTGCAGCCTTTAAATCCAGCGTCATCTTTTCTAGGTCTTCTATTTTTCCACTTAGCACTATTTGTCCCAAAGAATTATCATTCGCAACGTAGCACTCATATTTATCTTTATTTTCATTAATAATATTTTCTACTATTTCAATTTCAGAACCCAGAACAGCTACCATTCCACCTATTCCTTTTGGCACAGAGCTCTGCATGGCTTTACCTCTAATCTTTAATATTTTTAAAGTATCTGAAAATGATAGCGATCCAGCAGAAGTTAAAGCTGAGTACTCTCCTAATGAATGTCCTGCAAAAAAATCTGCTTTATTTAGATCTATTTTAAATTTTTCTTTAATAAGCCTGAATATTGAATAGCTAATTAAAAATATTGCTGGCTGCGTGTTCTCTGTAAGGTCTAATTCTTCTTTTGGTCCACTTAGAA
>Ga0307986_10002872_pt1 | contig 12180 bp, 10 predicted proteins | sample EllFjometageno82_FD_203170 | JGI IMG/M metagenome (GOLD analysis project Ga0307986, IMG submission 203170) | Marine microbial communities from Ellis Fjord, Antarctic Ocean - #82 | ecosystem: Environmental > Aquatic > Marine > Unclassified | place: Southern Ocean | collected 2014-10-09
ATTAGTTATACGCTTACCATAACCCGCTGTACCTGTACCCGCTGCACTACCAGTAACTGCAACAGCTGCAGCAACTGCAGGAACACTTGAAACAACCATCGTGTTACCAGCTAGACCAAATGTAGCAGTAACTGCCTGGCTGCTAGCTAATGTCAAAGCGACACCACTAACTGTAGTACCTAAAGTCCAAGTAGTCGCGCCACCATCATTTTCTACAGAAACATCCATACCAGCAATGCTTCCAGCAACAGTAGTTACGTCATCAGTTGAAGAGGTCATAGTAATACCAGACCAAGTACCTGAAACCGTTAAGACTCCAGAGTCATCAACACCAACAGTAGCGTCACCGATTGGAGCGTCTACGCTAATAGTTACGCCTGTATCAGATGCAGCAGTACCATCAAATACTTGCTCACCACCAGTTCCATCAGTTCCTGAAGAGTCAGTATTATCACCTGAATTTTCATTGTGCATATCAGCAGCAATAGTTACTGGGCCGATTGTAGTTGCCATGTCAGCACCAGTGATAGCAGCACTTGCGCCATCAACGTCCATACCGATTGTTACTGTAGTTGTACCAGCAGTTCCTACTACGCTTAAGTCAGCGTCATAAGAAGTTGAAGATGCCTTAGATCCGTTATCGTCATACGATACAGAAGCCGTTCCGCTTAGAGCGATAGCCGCAACAGCTGAAGTAGAAGCTACTGCAGATACTGCGAATAATGCGATTAGTTTTTTCATTTTATTCTCCATTTAGAATATATTAATTGCTAAGGAACCCCTTAGCAGCCTTTTGCTACTCTTACGAATAACAATGAGCCCATAATAATCACTTCCTGGGGTAATGTCAACAACTATTTGTAAAAATAATACATTTAGTTGTTTTTTTTCAACAATTCACATATATTTCAGCTTTGAGTCTTTAGATTAGATGCTTGCGGCGTTTTTTTTTCTTTCAAATATTGACCCACTAATCACAAATACTATTTACTTTTATTTAAATGATGGGTTATTTTGTTACTTTATTGCTGTTTTGTTGTTTTTTTACTCATACAATAAAAAACCGGGCGAACCCGGTTTTAAAAACTTCACTTAATCTTGGCTACTTAAAACAAGTACCCACCATGGCCAGCGCCGATCATACAAAGGAGCATTGGTACCGACAGCACGACATTAGTACGCGATGCCATTGCCGCAGTGAACTTAGCCTTGGCAATTTCTTCTGCGCTTGCTTCCACCATACCAAGAATTTTTTTCTGGTTTGGCCAAATCAGAACCCATACATTAAATAGCATAATCGTTCCCATCCAGGCGCCCAAACTCATCATATCTCCGGCGGGAGCTTGAAAAAGAAAAGTTTGCACAAAGCCATACTGCGGGGAGATCGATAGAGCCCATGCACCTGTTAGCCATGTTACAGCGGCAGACATGCGGAACCATAATAAGGCTTTTGGCGCAATGTACTTCCCAATTGCAGCTGGCCCTGGACCGCCCTCGTCAGACAAAGCCTCGGCCATAGCAGGAACCTGGACAAAATTAAAGTAATAGAGCAGTCCAACCCAAGTTACGCCTGCAAGGGCATGAAGCCATACGCTGAGGTTACGCTGAATCAAAGATGAGCCTTCAGGAGACAAGTAGAACGCAACAAGGATTGCTAAAACAAAGCCTGAAACGATGGTGCCTTTGACAGAGGTTAATGGGTTCATAATATTTTGTTAGTTGGTTAATAAAGCTTTCATTATAAATAGTTCACTAACAGGTAAATGTTTTTTTATAATTTATATCTTATTATAAGATATACTCATTTTTGAATAAATTTTAGGAAAACCTCATGCCAATTAAATCAAAAATACTACTCCCATTACTAATCTTAATTAGCACATTTGCACTATCACCAATTAATGCTGCAGAAGCTCCCAGCTCCATGGAGTACCAAGGGACAGAGCTAATGCTCAATGGTCAGGGCACCCGCGTAAAGTTCTTTATGAAAGTTTATGATACAAGTCTTTATCTGGGCTCTCAGAGTAGTAACGCTGAAGAAATAGTTAGTGGTGATGAGGCAATGGCCATTCGTTTGGACGTGACGTCCACTATGGTCACCACAGACGCTATGAAGGATGCACTGAATGCAGGATTAGTTAAATCAACAGGGAACAATACCGGTCCTATTAATGAAGAGATTGAGCAACTCATCTCTACCTTTAATAGTGATGTCACTGATAGTGATTTTTTTGAATTTATTTATATGCCGGATGCCGGAATCAATGTCCTTAAAAATTCTACATACATCGATACAATTCCTGGAATTGAGTTCAAGAAAGCCTTCTTTGGGATCTGGTTATCTAGCAACCCAATTCAGAAAAATTTGAAAAAAGCGATGCTTGGAGGCTAGTATGACATCAAACACCCCTACCTCCTTTGCAGATTGGCAAAGCTACCCCGCAACGCTAGACCCTATTCATGTCGCCTGGCTTAAACAAGCCAAGAAATCAAAGACTGCCTTTGCCGTTGCAGATATAGAAGGGATCGAGATATCACACAAAAAGTTTCTGACAGGGGTTTTATTATTTTCAAAAAAAATTGAAACTTACAGCCCAGAGCAAAATGTTGGACTACTTCTGCCAAGTAGTGGCGGCGGGGCTATCGCATCTATGGCAATCCTTTCGCTTGGAAAAACGCTCGTTAATCTGAATTTTACCGCAGGAAAGAAAGCCCTCCAATCGGCAGTAAAGCAGGCCGAAGTGAAGCATATATACACGTCACGAAAATTTTTAGATAAGATGTCTGAAAAGGGTGTGGAGCTTGAGTCATTCTTTCTAGGAATAAAACTTTTAATGCTCGAGGATATTAAAGAAGAAATCTCCACCCTAGCTAGGCTCGGAACTTTATTAATAGCAATATTAATGCCCGCAGGGTCAATTAGAAAGCGCTACTTTAAAGAAGTGCTAATGAGCGATACTGCTGCTATATTGTTTTCGAGCGGGAGTGAAGGCTCACCTAAAGGTGTTGAACTATCTCATGCCAACATCTCCGCCAATGCAAAGCAGGCAGCAATTGAATTGGGAGCGGTCAGCAGTGACGTTATTATGTCAACTCTACCAACCTTTCATGCATTTGGTTTTGCAATAACAACCCTAATGCCACTTGCTGAGGGCATACCAATAGTCTGCCACCCAGACCCAAAAGATGTTGCTACGATAGCATCGGGCATTAAAAAATATACGGGCACAATACTGGTTGGCACTCCAACCTTCCTTAGAATGTACACCATCAGTAAAAAAGTTAGTGTTGACTCAATGCAGTCTTTACGTCTTGTGGTTGCAGGAGCCGAAAAACTTAGGCTAGAAGTAAGGGAGGGATTTGAAACAAAATTCAATATGCCTGTCTTTGAGGGTTATGGGACGACTGAAACCTCGCCTGGTGCATCTGTCAATCTGCCAGACATAGAGGCCGATGGATTAAATTCTCAGAAGTTACGAAACAGACCGGGCACTGTAGGCCGGGCATTTAGTGGGACTGAGTTTCGTATTGTAGACCCTGATTCACTGGAGCCTATAGCCTCGGGAGAAGACGGCCTAATTCTGATTGGCGGCCCACAAATCATGAAGGGTTATCTTAAGATGCCGGAAAAAACGGCTGAGGTAATTGAAATTATTGATGGTTATAGGTGGTACCGAACAGGTGACAAGGGCCACCTGGATGATGATGGCTTCTTAACGATTGTTGATCGTTACTCAAGATTTGCAAAAATTGGTGGCGAAATGATCAGCCTCACAACTGTTGAGGAAGAGATATTAGATGTTTGGAACGACAAGGACTTAGAAATTGCAGCAACCTGCCTTCCTGATCAGCGTAAAGGTGAAAAAATTGTGCTCCTTGCAACCTCTGAGCTAGATAAGGATAAGCTTAAAAAACTACTCTCAGATGCCAATATCAATCCACTGTTCTTTCCATCTAAAGTTTTGGTAGTTGATGAGATTCCAAAGCTGGGTAGCGGAAAAACTGACTTTGGTGCAACCAAAAAAATAGCACTAACTAACGACTAAGTAGAATAAAAAATGCCTGAGCTCCCAGAGGTTGAAACAACTAGGCGTGGCCTCGAGCCACATATAGTTAATAGACAAGTCGTGTCTATTCATATTTATAAGAGGCAGCTTCGCTGGGAAATCCCTGTACACCTCGCTGACACATTAAAAAATCAAACGATCAAAAAAATATCAAGGCGAGCAAAATACCTACTTATAGATTTTAAGGAGGGCCAACTAGTAATGCACCTAGGTATGTCTGGCTCAATAAGCATTGTGCCAACTGCTGAGCCATTAAAAAAACATCACCACTTTGAGCTTAAGCTTGACAATGATATGAGCATGCGCTTTCATGACCCACGTCGATTTGGCTCAATACTTTGGCAAAGAAATAATGATCAGCTGAGCCTATTAAAAAATCTTGGGCCAGAGCCTTTGAGCTATGAGTTCGATAACCACTCACTATACAATTCATCAGTTGGCAAAACAAAAAATATTAAAGCATTTATTATGGACAGCAGTATCGTTGTGGGTGTTGGCAATATTTATGCATCTGAAAGTTTATTTCTAGCAGGAATCTCACCCAAAAGAGCATCCGGAAAAACCTCAAGAGATCGATACAAAACTCTAACTCAATGCATAAAAAAAATATTATCCGATGCCATTTATAATGGCGGCACCACTCTGAATGATTTTTCAAATGTTGACGGTGAGCCCGGTTACTTTTCTCAAATCTTATCGGTCTATGGCCGCAATGATATGCCGTGTAATAGATGTACTGGTACAATTAAAAAAATTATGCAAAATCAACGAACCACTTATTACTGCCCTAAATGTCAGCATTAGACAACCCCAAAGCTTTATTTCAAAGCACATGCTCAACCAACTCAGAGCCGTACGCGCTTCAAAATATTGGCGATATGATGTCGCCTGAATTCAGTGAAAATTGCATCATTATTGTTGACCCTGGAATGCCAATTCATAATGAAGCTTATGTCATTATTGATTTTAATGATGAGCTTTACTTTCGTCAGTACATTATCGAAAATAATAAGCAGCTAATGAGATGCCTTAACTCTTCATATGACGATATACAGTTAAACAATAATTTTGAAGTTCGTGGGTGTATCACTCAGCAAAAACAGCGCAAACAGAAATCACTTCACTACTACTTGCTTGAAAAAGAGAGTGGAGAAATAAAATTTAGTGGCAGAGGTAAAGGGAAAGAAACTGTTTCTTAGTAGCTAAAAAAATATACAAGAGTTGGGAAAAGCAAACACTTCCTTATGCTAAAAAAATAATTTTACATTTTTCTTAAATAATACAAAGATTACTTTTTTTGATAAAATTTGTTTCATTATGAACATGAGATCAATATTATGACCCCAGTAAGTCTTCCACAAATTGAAATAGACAATCTTATAAAACTTTTTTCTGAGGGCAGGATGCAAGAGGCAATAGATAAAATTCTAGTTTTAGATATAAGTTATCCTAATATTCCATTTCTCTTTAACATGTTGGGTGCCTGTCATAAAAATCTTGGAAATCTTGCCTTAGCTTCAAAGTTCTTTGGACATGCAATATCACTCAAACCAGATTATGCTGAGGGACATTATAATCTTGGAGTAATGCTTAAGAAAGATGGACAATTAATTACTGCTGTTGAAAGCTACAAGAAGGCAATAGCCTTATTACCAGATTACGCAGATGCACATAATAATCTTGGGACCGCCTTAAGGGCACTTGGTCAAAAAGATGATGCCATAAAGTGTTATGAAAAAGTAATCGCAATAAACCCAAATTATGCTGAAGCTCATTATAATCTTGGAAGCACTCTAAGAGAACTAGGGAAATTAGAAGCAGCAATAAAGAGCTTTGAAACGGCATTAATAATTAATCCAAATTATGGCGAAGCTAAGCATATTCTCAATGGATTAATCGGCTATACAAGTAAAGCCCCACCAAGAGATTATGTAGAAAAGCTATTTAATGGATTTGCTGAAAAATTTAATGATTCCCTGTTAAACAAGCTTGAATACAACCTACCCTTTTTAGTTAATGAGATAATTCTTAACCTTGGTGCTGAGAGAAAAATATTTGATAAAGTAATTGATTTGGGTTGTGGTACTGGTATATCAGGCAAAGGGTTGAAGGCACTAAGTGGTAATTTAACTGGTATTGACCTTTCTGAAAAAATGATTACTGAAGCTAAAAAACTAAATATCTATGATAGTTTAATAGTTGGAGATATTGTTGAAATACTGAGCTCATCAAAAAGTAAATATGACTTATTAATTGCTTTGGATGTATTAATTTATATTGGTGAAGTTAAGGCGCTTTTTAAAGCAGTAAGGAGTTGTTGTAAGATAAATGCTTTTTTTATTTTTTCAGTAGAAACTAAGATTGGAGATGGCTACTCCTTATTAAAAACTGCACGATATTCTCATTCAGAAAGTTATATTTTAAATAGCACTTCTGAAGATTTTAATCTAATCAAATCTCAAGAGATAAAGCTAAGGAAAGAGAAGGAAGGTTGGATTTTAGGAAAAATCTATATTTTTCAGGCGTCTTAAGATATTTTTAAGAATAACCTAATTGAGCTGAAACCCTAATAAATATCGGGGCGTTAAGTTGGGCTCAAATTCGCTTCAACTGGAATAACACCTCGGGGTTCTCCCCACTCCCTTTTTCTTTTTAAAGGCTCTCTATCCAAATTAAATGCGCCATCCTTCCTGAGCACTTACCATCTCTTCGGAATGAAAAATATTGATCTGACTCTTTATAGCTGCACCTATCGCCCCCACTAATTGAAGCTACTCCAAGGCTTTTGAGAACTACCCTTGCTGCGTCATACAAATCAAGATAATATTTATTATTTAAACAAGAGAAGCAGCTTTCAAAATTTTTATTTTTAGAAAGATATTGAGACTTAACCTCACCGCCTACCTCAAAAGATAATTGGGAGATTGCCGGGCCTAAGTGAGCTATTAAGTCCTCTCCATTACAATCCAAAGATTCAATTAAAGATTCAATTACTCCGTTGGCCAAACCCCTCCAGCCAGCGTGAGCAATCCCAACAGCAGTGCCATCCTTATTACAGATAAAAACTGGCAGGCAGTCAGCAGTCAGAACCCCACAAACAGTTCCAGGTTTTTTGCTATAACTTGCATCAGCATTAACTATTGATGATGTTGAGTCGGCATCAACACTCATTTTAGAGTGCGTTTGATTAATCCATACTGGCGCAGAGGGTAGATTATAGCGCCTCAATAATAAGTCACGATTTGCCAATACCGAGCTCTGCTCATCACCAACATGAAGCGCCAAATTAAAGTTAGCAAAGTTACCCTTACTGTGCCCACCATCTATAAGTCTTGGCGTTGAAAGTAATTTAATATTGCTCGGGAAAAAATTCATTAATATAGACAAGTCAAAATTATCAGGAATCGAATTTTTTTAAGGCTTCCAAAAGCCTTAGCATGTCATCTGGCAGCGGCGCCTTCCATGACATTTTTTCTCCTGAAATAGGATGAGTTAGAGTTAACTTCTTTGAGTGAAGGGCCTGCCTTGTAAAGTTAACTAGAGCATCTTTTAGCTCCTCACTTGCTTTTTTTGGAAAACGTACACGGCCACCATACATTGGATCCCCTATCAAAGAATGCCCAACATGGGAAAGGTGGACACGTATTTGATGAGTGCGGCCAGTTTCTAGAATTGCTTTCACGTGAGTATGACTCTTAAACCGATCAATCGCCCTATAGTGAGTTGTCGCTTCTTTACCGCTCATTAAGACAGCTTGCTTAACCCTATCTTTAGGGTCCCGGCCTATAGGCTCATCAACGGTTCCTCCAGCAATCATATGCCCATACACTATGGCAGAATACTCCCTATCAACAGAATGGTTTTGGAGCTGCTCAACCAAATATTTTTGTGACTTTTCATTTCTAGCAACAACCATTAAGCCCGAAGTATTTTTATCTAAACGATGAACAATACCTGCCCTATCAAGAGTTGATAAAGCTGGGTCATAGTAAAGAAGAGCATTTGCCAATGTTCCGCTCCAATTTCCCGCGCCTGGATGAGTAACAAGCCCGAACTGCTTATTTATCACGATAATGTCTTCATCTTCATAAACAACATTTAAAGGAATTTTTTCAGCAACCCAGTCATTACTTTGCTTTTGATTTAAAGTTAAACAAACAATTTCAGTCCCAATAACTTTATCTTTTGGCTTAAAAGTTTTTTGATTGATTAATGCATCTCCAGATTTAATCCATGAGGTTATTTTTGAGCGAGAATAATCTGGGAGCATTTCCGATAACGAAGCATCCAGCCTATTTCCTGTCATTCTATGAGGAATGATAATATTTAATATTTTCATGCAATCATTTTAATTGATATCCATAATAAACTTAGCCTTGTTGATAATTTGTGGAATTAAGATTTAATATAAATAAAAAACACTTAAAACTAGACTCTATAGGATAATTAAATTGACATCAATAATTCAGATGATATGTAAAATAAATAAATAAAAAATATTTACAAAGGCCAAAACTATATTAATTGTAAGGGCAAACCCTATATGAAAAACAAAAAAGAAAAAGAAAGTAATAAAAATACTCCACTTACTTTGTCCAAACAGCAAGTTGACTCTGTTATTGGTCTATATTCTAGTGGTAAGATAAATGAGGCAATTGAAATGATTAAAGCCTTAAATGAAGACTACCCCAATGTACCATTACTGTTCAACTTACTAGGCGCTTGCTATAATACCCTTGGGCAATTTGGTCCTGCCGCACAGTTCTTTGAGACTGCAATTTCATTAAAGCCAGACTATGCTGAAGCATTTTTGAATCATGGTAGCGTTATGAGGGAAATTGGTAAGCTTGATCATGCAGTTAAAAGTTTTAAAAGAGCAATAGAAATTCTACCAACTTACTTTGAAGCCCATAATAAACTTGGAGTTACGTTTATAGATTTAAATCAATATGAGGATGCGATTGAACATCTAGAATGGGCGATGGCATACAAATTTGATTTTGCTGAGGCTCATAATAACCTTGGTGTTGCCAATAGAAAACTTAGTCAAATTAGTAGTGCAGCTAAAAATTTTGAAAAGGCTATAAAAATTAATAAAAACTATACTTTAGCACATTTAAATCTCGGAGTTACTCTTGCAGAACTTGGGCAAAAAGATGAGGCCGTCAAGTGTTTTAAGCAGGCCATATTTATCGAGCCTGATAACCCCCTTGCGCATGAAAAATTAAAAGAACTTAACTCTGATTAGAGTTTGATTATGAATGCGCCTACCCCTCTAAACAATAAAATTGATTCTATTATTGAGCTTTTTTCTTCTGGACATATAAGTGAAGCACTCAATACCGTTCAAACCTTAATAAGCCAGCATCCTAATGAAGCACTACTTCATAATATTAGTGGTGTTTGTTACAAGGCGACTGGGCAACTAGAGCTGGCGGCTCAATCCTTTAAGAGGGCTGTAGCAATTAAATCAGATTTTGCTGATGCTCATTACAACCTCGGGCTAACTCTTCAAGAGCTCAATCAACTGGATGATGCAGTTAAGTGCTATGAGAAGGCACTCACGATAAAGCCTGACTATGCTGAGGCATTTAATAACCTTGGTGTCACCCTTAAGGATCTAGACCAGCTAGATGAAGCGGTTAAGTGTTATGAAAAAGCTCTCATTATTAACCCCGACTATCCTGAGGCTCATAATAACCTCGGTAATGCTCTTAAGAATCTCGGTAGAGCGAGTAGAGCAGCAGAGTGCTTTGAGAGGATGCTCACTATTGAACCCGACTACGCTGAAGGACATAATAATCTTGGTATCACCCTTATGGTTCTCGGTCAACCGAATGCTGCAGTTAAGAGCTATATGAAGGCACTCGCTATTGAGCCGGACTATGCTGAGGCCTACAGCAACCTGGGTATCACACTCAATGAGCTAGGAAGGTTTGAGGATGCTGAAGCCAGCTATAAGAAGGCACTTGCTATTGCACCGCACTTCGCTGAGGCGCACTCCAATCTAGGGGATCTGCTGACAGATTTAAAGCGATTTAATGAGGCGCTGGTAAGTTATGAAAGCGCCTTTAATCTCAAGCCTGATATAACTTCTATCCTAGGCAAATTGCTACATACCAAAATGCATCTTTGTCTGTGGGATGACCTTTCAAGCATGCTTGATGAGTTACAGGATAAAATTAATAATAACGAAAAAGTTATAGACCCATTTGTTATGCTAGGGCTGATTGACGATCCCGAGCTACAGAGAAAAGCTACTGAAATCTTCGTTAATGAAAACTTCCAAAAAAATCATGATTTGCCTAGAATAGGGCTTTACCCTAAACATAAAAAGATTCGCATAGGTTATTTTTCAGCTGACTTCAGAGAACATCCTGTATCCGCTTTAACTGCAGAGCTTTATGAAATACACGATAGAAGCCACTTTGAAATTTATGGGTTTTCTTATGGTCCAGATACAAAAGATAAAATGAATCTTCGAATTAAGGCTGGCGTTGATCATTTTTACGATGTACGAACTATGTCTCATAAAGATGTGGCAATGCTTGCAAGGTCTTTAGAAATCGATATTGCAGTGGACTTGGGGGGATACACTCAAAATGCTAGAACGGAAATATTTGCCATGTCAGCGGCCCCTATTCAAGTCAGTTATATTGGCTATATTGGAACCATGGGTGCAAATTACTACGACTATTTGGTGGCAGATCAAACAATGATTCCTAAAAAAAACCAAAAATACTATACAGAGAAAATCGCCTATCTACCATCTTTTCAAGTGAATGATTCAACACAATCTACTCCCTCGACTACTCTTACTCGACAAGATGTTGGGCTTCCTGAGATAGGGTTCGTATTCTGTAGTTTTAACAATAATTTCAAAATTACACCCACTACTTTTGACAGTTGGGGACGAATACTTAAAAAAGTTAAAGACAGCGTATTACTAATTTATACAGATAATGAATCTGCACAAATAAATTTAACAAAAGAAATAACCCTCAGGGGTATTGACCCTAGCAGACTTATCTTTGGAAAACGCTTGTCTAAAACAGAATACTTAGAGAGATATCGGGTTGTCGACCTTTTTCTTGATACTCACCCTTACAATGCAGGGACTACAGCAAGTGATGCACTGCGAATGGAATTACCCGTGCTCACCTACCTTGGTAGCTCAGCTGTTAGTAGGCACGCGGCAAGTGTCATAAATGCACTTAATTTACCGGAACTAATTGCAGCTACTGAAGAAGAGTACGAAAAACTGGCTATAAGGCTGGCAACACATCCAGAAAAACTTAAGAACATTAAGGATAAGTTAGTGGGCAACTTGCCCATAGCACCTTTATATGACACCCCTATGTTTACAAGACATCTTGAGTCTGCTTATAGCATGATGTATGACAGATATCAGCGAGGTTTAGATCCAGATCATATTTATGCTAAAAGTATTAAAATGATCTCGCAGAAATAAAACTAAACAAGTGAATGCACTATATTCTAATAGCCGGATTCAAGAAGCTCTGACGCCTTGAAAAAGTATGAGTCGCACATTCAGACACGCATCGATGGTTTTAAATCTTATTTAAAACTATAATTAAGCTAGTTAATTACTCTATTTAATTCTTTTAAACTTGCATTCCTGATCTTAAAATGAAGAAACCAACAAAAAAAATTATTAACTCACAGAATGTTACAAATAATCTAGAGCCTCTTAGAGAGCTTATCCAATCGATTATTAATGCCTTCTCAAAAGGACAAAAAAAAGAGGCAATGATTGAACTAGATGCGCTAATCAAAGATTATCCTCTAGTGCCATTGCTATTAAATGTTAGTGGTTCTTTTTACAAGTCTAATAACCAATTAGATACTGCGGTTACAAAGTTTAAGAAAGCTTTAAACCTAGACCCAAACTATGCGGAAGTTCATTACAATCTTGGGGTTACACTTCGGGAGCTTGGCCTCATTGAAGAAGCTATTAGAAGTTATAAGAATGCCATTAGTATTAAAAATGAATACCCAAATGCACACTATAATCTTGGCAATGCTCTTGTAATTAATAAAAAATATGATGATGCTATTAAGCATTTTGAATTAGCGGTAGTTTTTAACCCTA
>Ga0307986_10002873_pt1 | contig 12176 bp, 11 predicted proteins | sample EllFjometageno82_FD_203170 | JGI IMG/M metagenome (GOLD analysis project Ga0307986, IMG submission 203170) | Marine microbial communities from Ellis Fjord, Antarctic Ocean - #82 | ecosystem: Environmental > Aquatic > Marine > Unclassified | place: Southern Ocean | collected 2014-10-09
CCACTTCGTCTAGCAAATAGTGTTGGTATTATTGATGCAGGATACAGAGGAAATATTATGGCATTTGTTGATAATATTAAAACTGAAGATTATATAGTTGAATCCGGAACAAGGTTATTTCAAATTTGTTCAAGTGATCTTTCGCCATTAACATTTGAACTGGTTAATAGTCTTAGTGAAACAAGTCGTGGCCAAGGTGGTTTTGGATCAACTGATAATTCGACAAATGGGTCCGCGAATAATATCTTGAGAAATACAGCAGTTGATTATGAACAAGAACCAGAACCAGAATCTTCTTAAAATATTACATTTAAATTGTTATATTAATATATTTTTTTATATATGGATAGTGAATACGTGATAATTGATAATAGATTACCTGAAACTTTAAGAAAATCAACATTTAGTGGTTATAAAAAAACAGATGTTTACAATATTTTATTTCTGAGTATTGAAAATGGGAAAATAGAAAATGCATGTAATTGGTTAACTGAATGTATATGTTCCGGTTATATATTAGAATTATGGGAAAAATTATTGATATTTTCATGTAATGCAGTGACTATTAATAATCCTAAATTATCATATCATTTATATAAAAAAAATAATTTATTACACAATATTTTAAAATGTGTAAATAAAAATGATAGATATGGTTTATTAGAATGTAGAAATAATCTTGTTATCAGAAACTTATATTTTTCAATTGTAACAATATTATCAATGTCAGATAAAAAAGTGAGATATGATAAATATCCTAAATTACGAGATAGTGATTTTGATTTTGAAAATATATATAAAAGATTTACAGCAAATGTTTTTTTATTGCCAAATGATTTTATTAAATTTAATGAACCTGAAGAATTAAAATTAGTAATGAATGAAATATATACATATCTTAAGAATAAAAATTATGAAATGTGTTTATATTGGACATTTTGGGTATTTGAATGGGAAAAAAGAAATATTAAAGCAAAAAATAGTTGGCATATAGATGTTAGAGAAATTGATGTATTACCTAAATTTAAAGCAGATTTAGTGTGGATATTATGGGAATTATTATTATTAGAAACAGAAAATAAATGTAATGATACAAAAAAACAAATAAGATCACTTTATGAATTATATAAACATGATTTTACAAGTAGAAAAAGAAATAAAAGATTACCATATTTATATCAATGTATATGTATTTTAACAAACGATGTAAATTATAATATTCCACTAATTCGCGATCAAATTTTATATATACAAGCAAATATTAAAAATGGAGAAATGTTTAAAATGAAGAAACCTAGAGAAAATCATGATGTTGTTAAAGATTTAGAAGTTGATAAAAAATTATTATCAGAAAATAAGGTTAATAAAAAAATGAATTTAGAAAAAACAGAAGATAAATTAAAATTGTTTAATGATTTAGATAGTATTAATAAATAAATAATATATATTATTAATATAATGTACAAATATTTAATATGTATTTTGTTGGGTATAATATTATTCATACTATTAAATAATATAAATGGTTTTAGTGTTGGTATACCGGGTGGACCAGGAGAACCTTGTCGACCCGATGACCCACAGTGTGATTCGGGAAATTGTATGGATGGTATATGTCGCCAAGCAGGTGGTGGAGGTGGAGCGATGATGCCCCCACCCAGAGTAGACGATGAAGATGAATTCTCAAACGATCAGATAGATCTGATGGCTGAATTTTTAACGAATGTAGATATAGATATTCCAGATGATATTAACATCGATGGAACATATTTTCCTAGTCAATTTAGTATTTTTATAGAAGAAAATAAAGAAAAGGAAGATTTATTCTTGGATTCTTCTTGTGCTTCTCCAGTAATTGAAATGAACCCCCAAGAACGACTCGCATTAGATATTATTTTTAATAATGCTCTTGAAAATACAGATTGTTATGAGTTAATGATATTATTTTCTGCTTTTAATAGAACAGCACAAAATTTAAAAGAAATAGCAAGTCAAATTAGTTTTGTTTCTCCGAACCCCTGTAGTCATTTACTCAGTGGTTTACAAATAGGTACAGTAGGTATACAGATGAGCATAACAGACTCGACTACAGTATTCAATAGACATATATTAGAAAATCCACCTTTTAATAATCCTGATTTAAATATTGCAGAAATAGTAAGATTGCCACGGATAAATTATGCTAAATCACCATTATATTTCCCGATAGATGAATATATAAATACACCAGAAATGCAATCATCATACAAAGATGCCTCTGGTGCAATTTTACCATTAACACAAACATTTGAATTAATAGATTCAGAAGAAATTAGAAGAGGATTAACATTACCAAGATGTATACCATTTTATAATTTTGATAATCTGGATTCACTAAATAGTTCATTAGATCCTTCATCACCAATACATGATATGAAAACTTTTGTAGTAGAATTTAATATATCAAAAATAGACACAAATAGATTTCAAATAGATATTACAGATACTGTCAAAATACCGGTTCAAATTAACTGTATGTCTATAAAAACTTTTATTACACCTCCTTCTAGATTAAGTATTGATAATTATATCAATACAGATTGTGTAGCATTACTATCCGGGATGCCCTTCGGTGAAATAGTTGGAATTGATCGTGAATATGTAGTTCGTGGTTTAAATCCCCATATAACAGATGATGAAATTATAGAACGACAACAATTATGGGAAGCCTTTGTAACAGCAGTGGATAATCGTGGAGATATTAATACTGCACGTATTGCAATTGAAACTTATAATACACGTAATATGGGACTGGCTGGGAAGGAGACAACTCAAGATTTTCTTAGATATATAGATGAAAATACAGGTGATACATTTACAATACAAGTATATATTGATTTTCAATTATTTATGTCTACCCGAGAGAGTTTATATTATAATCAAGACCAGTTTGAAAGATTATTGCCGCCAGGCTGGGATCGATTAGTTGACCCGACGGGTCGGGTGTATTACTCTGACCACAACACACAAACAACCCACTGGGAGCTGCCGCCCGGTGTGTTACAGCCACTGGTGTTCGAACCGGGTGAGCCACAACTTCAGCCAGTTTATTTCAATAAATTCAGAGATTTTAAATTAGATAATATATTTACAACATTTGATAAAAGTGTGTATATAACACCAGAAGGAATGTTCTCTAACCCAGAAGATAAAAAATATGATACAGATTAAGATACTAAATTAAAATAAATAAACTATGATTTTAGCAATGATAATAATCCTCATGGATTGATGGCGTGGTCCACAATATCCGGGTCATTATTAATGATTTAGATAGTTTAATAAAAAATAAATAATATATAAATAATATATATTATTAATATATGCCAAATATTAGTAAAAAAGTAGTAGATGTTGCCGAAGATGTAGCAGAAAATGTTGCAGATGTTGTAGAAGATGCAGCAGAGAAACTTGAAGACGGAGTAGAGTTTTTAATGAGACCGGAAGTTTTAGCTTGTATAGCTTTACTTATTATATTAATTTGTTTTATAATGTATCATATGAAACGCGATGATAGCGTTGAAGGTTATAAATACAGATAAGATTAAAGGTATCGTTTACATAATTCTTTAAAATCCCAACCTTCACATAGTGCAATATATTTAAGTAATTGAATATTTTGTGCCTTAATATAAACTTCTAATTCTTTTAATATTTCTTTATCAATATCCATATTTTTGGTAATATTTTGTAATAATATTATTTAAATATAAAAATCAAATTATATATAACGATAGATGGCATCATTTGATAATATATCATTCGATGATTTACCATATGAAATAAACAAATATATTTATGATATAGCATGTTTAGATAATACACCACTATACAATTATCGTATGAGATTTATAAATCGAAATTTTAAAAGTATTGTAGATAATCATAACGGGAAAATATGTAGACATATAGATGATAATGATTTAGATAAATTAATATCATTCAATAAGGGAAATATACAAATGTTTAAATGGTTATTTGACCATAAAATATATTTAAATTATAAAGATGTATCATGTTTAATATCATGTCATCGCATAGATATATTAAAATCGATGATGAAATATGATAATAATGAAAAAATATTATTTAATAGATTTTATTTAAGTGATTGTAATATATTAGAGAATTTTAGTATTTTTAGTTTTGGAAATGTTAATAGATCATTTTTATTATTAGCATGTGAATGTGGTAATTTAGAAATAGTAAAATTTTTTTTAGAAGCACCTAAAAAGAAAATATACATGGTGCAAATAAATGCAGCATTAGATATATGTTTTATAAATGATCGGTTTAATATAATTAAATACTTGTATGATAACTACAAAGATAAAATAAATGAAAAAAAATTAGAAAAAATTAGAAAAATAAAATTTGAATTTATTTAAATACAAAATATAAAATAAAATATACAATATGATGAAAGTACAAAAACGCAATGGATCCGAAGAAAATGTCAGTTTTGATAAAATTCAAGGGAGATTAGTAAAATTGTGTGAAGAACCCAATTTAAAAAGACTAAATATAGATCCCACTGTTGTATCTCAAAAAGTTTGCTCTGAAATTTATGATGGAGTCACTACTGAAATTCTTGATATACTTTCATCCGAAATATCTATCGCCCTATACTCAAAAAACAAAGATTATAAAGATTTGGCATCTAGAATTATTGTATCAAATCATCATAAAAATACAGACAATAAATTTTCAGATGTTGTTGATAAATTATATAATTTTAATAAAAATGGTAAGAGCGAACCATTGATTAATCAAGAATTTTATAATTTAGTTCAACATAATAAAGATATTATCGATAATAAAATTGATTATATGAGAGATTATAATTTAGATTATTTTGGTTATAAAACATTGGAACGTAGTTATTTGCTTAAAGTTGATGGTAAAATTGTTGAAAGACCACAACATTTATTAATGAGAGTATCATTATCTATTCATAGAAATGATTTAGAAAAAGCATTTGAAACATATGATCATATGTCAAATGGTGATTTTATTCATGCTACACCTACATTATTTAATGCAGGAACATGTAGGGAACAATTTTCAAGTTGTTTCTTACTAGCAATGCAGGATGATAGCGTACAAGGTATCTTTGATACATTAACAGATTGTGCTAAAATTTCAAAATACGCGGGAGGCATTGGTCTTAGTATTCATAATATTAGAGCAAAAGATTCATTTATTGCAGGAACAAACGGTCATTCAAATGGTATTGTCCCAATGTTAAGGGTATTTAATGATACAGCAAGATATATTGATCAGGGTGGTGGTAAAAGAAATGGTTCATTTGCAATTTATCTTGAACCATGGCATGCAGATATCTTTGATTTTCTAGAACTAAAAAAGAATCATGGTAATGAATTGGAAAGGGCAAGAGATTTATTTTATGGATTATGGATTACAGATTTATTTATGGAAAGAGTTCAAGAGAATGGAAAATGGTCATTGTTTTGCCCTGACAAATGTCCAGGATTAAGTGATTGCTATGGAAAAGAATTTAGGGACTTATATATGAAATATGAAAATGAGGGTTCTTATAATAGAAGAGTTGATGCGCAAAAATTATGGTTTGCAATTTTAACATCACAAATTGAAACCGGTACACCATATTTAACATATAAAGATGCAGCAAATAGTAAATCAAATCAAAAAAATTTAGGATGTATTAAATCATCAAATCTTTGTACTGAAATCATTGAATATACAGATAAAGATGAAACTGCTGTGTGTAATCTTGCTTCTGTATCATTATCGAGTTGTTTAAAATACAAAGATTGCAGTAAATTAAGAATTAAAATTTACAGTAAACCACAATGTATGTATTGTATTGCGAGTAAAAATCTATTAAATGATCTAAACATTGAATATATTGAAATGGATTATAATAAATTATTATTGAGTGGAGAAAAACCTTTTGGAGTAACATTTCCACAAATTTATTTAGTTGATAATTTTGATAATAAACATATTGGTGGTTATACTGAATTAGAACAATATTTGAAACCAACATTTGATTATGATAAATTGAAAAAATTGACGGGTGTATTAGTTAGAAATTTAAATAATATCATTGATTATAATTATTATCCAACCGAACGCACAGAACGATCAAATATGAGACATAGGCCAATTGGTATTGGGGTTCAAGGATTAGCAAATGTATTTTATGAAATGAAATGTAGTTTTGATAGTAATGAGGCAAAAGATATCAATAGTAATATTTTTGAATGTATTTATTATGCATCATTAGAAGAATCTTGTAATATTTCGAGGGAGAGAGAAATAATTATCAAAGAATATATTGAATTAAATAATTATATAGATAGTACAGCATCTGAAAATGCAAAATCCAGAAATAGTATAAATAATTATAAAGAAAAATATCATATTATTGATAGGGAATGGATGAGAGATGAATATTTAGGAACATATAGTAGTTATATTGGGTCGCCAATGTATAATGGCGAATTACAATTTGATATGTGGCAAAGTGAAACGGATAAAAGTGAAGTAAACAAAGTAAATGATAGTTTAAATGATTGGACCACACTTAGGGCACAGATTAAAATGTATGGCATCCGTAATAGTTTATTAGTAGCACCCATGCCCACTGCATCAACATCACAAATTTTAGGAAATTATGAATGTTTTGAACCTGTAATGTCAAATATTTATACTAGAAGGGTATTATCTGGAGAATATATGGTATTAAATGATTATTTAGTAAGGGACTTAAATATATTCGATTTATGGTCAGATGATATGAGGGAAAAATTAATTAAAAATGATGGAAGTGTACAAAATATTGATGGCATTCCACAAATTATTAAGGATAGATATAAAACTGCTTGGGAACTAAAGCAAAAACATATTATTGATATGGCCGCAGATAGAGGTAAATTTATTTGTCAATCACAAAGTTTAAATTTATTTATGGAAGCACCAAATTTTAGTAAACTATCATCAATGCACTTTTATGCTTGGAAAAAAGGATTAAAAACAGGGATGTATTATCTTAGAAGTAGGCCCAGCAGTAAAGCAATTCAATTTACAGTTGCACCTGAAGTTTGTGAAAATTGTAGTGCATAAGTATTGAAATAAATATTTAAAAAAGAAATAATATAAATATTATATTATGGTGATATTATACACCGAGGATGAGTTGAATATAATTTTCAACAATCGTGATTTTTTATCAAATTATGATACTTATAAAACAAATAATCTTAAAAAAATAAATGATTTGCAAATTTTTTTAGATTCTTTTAAAACAAATAAGAATTATCATAAGATAAGTATTAATAAAAATAAAAAATATCAAAGTGTAGAAACAACAAAGATAAAAAATATAAATAATTTATTAAATAAATGTACTAGTGATAATATTGCAAATATTAAACTAGAAATATTAAATGATATCAAAGATACAATTCATATTTCTAACTTAATAATTGATAATATACTAAATAAATGTATATTACAACCGCAATATATGGATTTATATATTGATATTTTAAAATCTATTCTTGAAATTAAAGAATATGATATAAATAAAAATATTGTAGATATGAAACAAAAAATATATATAGAAACAAAAACAAAAGATGATTACGATGCATTATGTGAATTAAATGAAAATATTGATTCTAGTATTAGTTTAAGTATTTTAATTGTAAAACTAGAATCATGTAAAATAATTACAAATCATATTGATAGCACTATATCAAGATTATTTAATAGTATAGTATTAGATGATGAAGATGTATGTTATAAATACATTATATCATTATATAATATATTTGAAGAATTAGACAATTCGTATATATCAAAATATGATTCTAAATTAAATGATCTTAAAAATGAAAAAATTAGTAAAAAGAATAAATTCAAAATAATGGATATTTTAGAAATGGTATAAATGGTATAAAGATTTAAAAAGATATAAGTATAAATGGAAAATACTTATTCCGGATTTGCTCCAGTAAATTATACAGAATCAAGTAATCACTATATTTGTGGTACAGATAATTATACTTATGAAAACTTAATGGCTACGATTGAAGATATAGATCAAAATATAAAATCAAATAAGATAAAAGTCGATGAAAAGAATAAATTATTTGAGATAAAAAGTGATTTACTTAAGTATTTAAAAAATGATACAGAAGATATTGATATATTATTAAAAAATAATGGTTCTGAAATAAAAGAAAAAGAAGTAAATAAAAAAGAGGACTTTATTGGAAAAACTTTAATAGAAGAGTTTGATAATTTTATGAAATATTTTGACTTAAAACAAAAGAAATTACTTGAAATCGAACATGACTTTTTAATTGAAATAAGAAAAAATAAAGACGATGTTGCACAAATTGATAGTTTAATTAAATATTATGATAACTTGAATAAAAAGTATGAAAATAGTGATAAAACAATTGAATATATGGAAAAATTGGCAACAAATATTAAAGAAAATAGTAAAATAGATACGGTAAAGGAAGAATATGTAATTAGAAAGTGTGAAATGATGCAATACTTGGATATAATTAAATATTTAAATAAATGTAATTTAGGAAATACATGTAGTTTATGTTTAACAAATAATGTAACATTATATTTTAATCCATGTGGTCATACAGCATGTGATGAATGTTATAAGAAATTATTAGGGAATTCAAATGCACAAGAGTTGAAATGTGCATTTTGTAGAAAAGATGTATATGATACGAAAAAATTATATTATATTTAAATATTTACTTAGCGCATTAATAGGACGAGGAGGACAAATAACATCATGTCTCTCTTCCAGCAGCAAGCCCACAAGAGTAAGAAGAATAATACGAGTCTTACTAAATGATGATTCATAAATCTTTGAATTGGCCCAGTTATGGGGCTAATGGTATTATTTAAGTTAAATCCAAAAAGATTTGTTGGAACAAATTTAAGAACAATTAAGAATATGAGGAAATTCTTAATCAAGGTTTTGTTGGATAGCAGGAAGGCATCGACGGTTTTATCAATAAACATTTTATAATATAGTATATATTTTATTTTTGATAAATTAAAATAATTTAAATATAATTTAAATATAATTTAAAGGTGAATAATGGGTTACTTTACCATTATTGGTTGAACATATTCCATATCCTGTAATTCCATTACATGTAGATTTGCTGAAAGTAAATAATAAAAGTAAAGCAATTATAAGTAAAGTAATATATTTCATTTTATAATATAGTATATTTTATTTTTTATAAAATAAATATGTTTAAAATTTAAATAAATAATATTGGTTAATATTGAGGCGCCTTGGTCTAGTGGTATGATTCTACCTTTGGGTGGTAGAGGTCCCGGGTTCGATTCCCGGAGGCGCCCTTATTTTTTGATTTAATAATTGCCACAATGGCTTAGTTGGTTAAAGCGTTCGCTTTGTAAGCGAAAGATCGTGAGTTCGATTCTCACTTGTGGCTACTTTTTTAATATTTATTATTATATGATAATAAAAATTACAATATTTTTGATTATAATTATACTTATAATTTTATATACATTATATAAATTTTACAATAATAGTGATAATATACATAAAATTTATGGAAAAGTTGTAAAAACTGATTTAGAAAAAATTAAAGGATTAATGCATAGAAAAAATAGCCTCGGATACAATGAAGGAATGTTATTTCCAATGGAATATAAAATAAATAGTATGTGGATGAAAAATACATATATACCTTTGGATGTCATATTTTTAGATGAAAATATGAGAATACTTGGCCATATTGAAAATACTGTTCCATTATCACTTGAGAGTATAAGTATAGATAAAAAATCTAATAATGTATTAGAAATGAATAGTGGTTCAGTAAAAAAATTTAATATGAAAATAGGAAACAAAATAATATTTATAGAGAGAACTTTAAGTTAATTTATTTTACATAATCTATTCTTTTTTTTTATGAAACCATATTCATATAGTTTTGAACTATTGCAAATGATTACATCAACCACTTTTATTTTTCTTGTATCCTTTATACAGTATTCATCAAACATTAAATCTTTTCCCTCTCTACCCATTATATTTGGTGGCAAATAACAACTATCAAACCCTTTAGTAATCCATTCTTTACGATTTACATCTGTATTCTTTTTTAATGTGCAACATTTACCCGTTTCTACACTAAGTTTAAGTATAACACCCTTACATAGATTAGATTTATGAAATCCATTTGCATATAATAGTGCTTTATCTATACTTGATGTAGCATACACACCATTTCCTAACATACGCCCGTTTTTTCCATGAATATTCGTACTAAATCCATGTTTTTGAATATTTAGTGCAGATTCTAAAGATGTACCATGATACATGATTTTTTTTTCTACCTTTTTGCTCTCAAACAAATCAAAATGGATTAAGTGTAACCATTCTTGGCAAGTGCGAACATTGTGACCAGATTGACCACATTGAGAGCAAGGCATTGTAGATAACAGTGCTTCTATTTGCCTCAAATTATCTATTTTTTTCAAATTACTTGTCTAAAACAGGATAGTAATTTGAAAAAATTTAAAGATTTATTATTAAATATAAATACAATCGGTATTACAATGGCACTCAAATTTATGCTTGCGAAAGAATACTCAATAGACATGAAGGCCCCTCGCAATACAAAAGATTACAACCCTCCAATCAAATGGTTGATGTCTGAAAAACTCGATGGATATAGGGCACGCTTTAACCCGGAAACCAAATCTTTTGTTTCAAGACAAAATAAGCCATACAATGCTCCCAAATGGTTTACTGATTTTATGCCTAAGATTGATTTGGATGGAGAACTGTTTGCTGGAAGAGATAACTTTCAGAGTATGGGTGTAGTTAGAAAAAAGGAACCAATTGATGAGGAATGGTACAATATTAAGTATTATGCGTATGATCTTCCTGAAGCAGAAGGAACATTTATTGAAAGATACGAAAGACTTGAAATTATTGTTAAAGATGCACAAAATATTTGGTCAACATTTCAATCAGACAATCAAGTATTCAAAGATGTATCTTGTCCCATAGTATTGTGTAAACATCATGTAGTAGAATCTATGGAACAAATGGAATCATTTTATAAATCTGTTCTTGACAAGGGTGGTGAGGGTATTATGATGAAAGATCCAAAATCAATGTATACAGATAAACGTTCAAACTATCTATTAAAATACAAACCATCATTTGATATGGAAGCAGTCATAGTGGGATACAAAGATGGAACCGGAAAATACAAAGGTAAACTTGGTTCTTTCATTTGTAAACAACTAATCAATAAAGGTGATTATCAAATAATAGATGAAGTTGATACACATGAATTTTCAACATCTGGTATGGATGATAGTATTCGCGAATCACACACATCAACTCATCCAATCGGAACTATTATTACAATTCAATATTCTGGTTTGACTGGTTCTGGTAAACCCCGATTTGCTAGATATTTAAGGATTAGAGATGATGTTGTATTAAAAGAAGACATACAAAAGAATATGGAAGGAGATACAACAGCAAAACTATGTGTCCACATATTTGAACGAATTGCTGTATATGAAAAGGCAAATAGCGAACCATTCAAAGCAAAAGCATATACGACTGCATCTAAATCACTAAAAGATATGAATGATTGTGACTTGACCCCAGACACACTTTTAAAAGTGAAAGGTATTGGCAAAAGTATTTTGGAAAAAATAATGTCGATAATTCAAACAGGAACACTTGAACAATATGAAAAGATCAAGGATTTCAAGGATCCAAAAGAAGTATTTATGGATATACATGGTATTGGAACTGTAAAAGCAAAAGAACTTGTAACTAGAGGATTTACTAATGTAGAAGAACTTGATAAATGTGAAAATATTAAAGATTATTTGAATGATGTTCAAATGAAAGGATTGAAATGGTACAATGATATGCAACATCGCATTCCATACGATGAGATTACCCTACATATGACATATCTTAAAAAAGTATTGTATGATATTGATCCATCTGCACAACTTACTATTGCTGGATCATATCGTAGAAAGAACGATACTAGTGGGGATATTGATATGTTAATCAATACACCAAGTGTTAAGAATAA
>Ga0307986_10002874_pt1 | contig 12173 bp, 9 predicted proteins | sample EllFjometageno82_FD_203170 | JGI IMG/M metagenome (GOLD analysis project Ga0307986, IMG submission 203170) | Marine microbial communities from Ellis Fjord, Antarctic Ocean - #82 | ecosystem: Environmental > Aquatic > Marine > Unclassified | place: Southern Ocean | collected 2014-10-09
TGCCAAAGCTTTATATCAAAAAAAGATAATACAATCATCATTGGGAAAAAAATGATAAATTTAGTCATATGACTTTTGCTGTGAAATAAAATTTCACCACCATCTGTTGAATACATCGAAAAAAAGCTTATTGACCCAAGTAGTAGTATGCAGAATAATAAAATATAATCATAATTTTTTAATTTCTGAATCAAGGTTAACCGCTCATAAAATGTATTATATTGCATTTATACTTTTAAAGGGGTTGGTATTTTAATTCTAACTTTTTCTCTAGCCTCATGTCTGTCTATAATTAATTTAAAGAGTTTTTTTGCAATTGGCGCTGCTGCTGAACTACCAGATCCACCATGTTCAACAACTATACTAAGGGCATACCTTGGGTTTTTATATGGTCCAAACGCTACATACAAAGCATGATCTCTATTATTATATGGAATATCAATTGTTTTTAAGTCTAGTTCCCTCTCTTTTTCAGTTATTCTTTTAACCTGTGAAGTTCCTGTTTTGCCAGCAAATTGATATTTTGGATTCTTTATTCTTGAAGAATAAGATGTTCCCCTTACTTCATTTGTTGATGCAAACATTGCTTCTTGTATAAGTTTTATATTCTCATAATTTTCATACAATGCTTCATATCTTTCTTCTTTCTTAAATGTAAATATAGTATTTTCACTATTTTTTAATTCCTTACTTTGTATTTTATTTTTTTCAATTAAGGATCTTATTTCTTCATATGTCTCTTCACTTCCATTGACCGTTATTCTGGGGTAAATTTTATGTCCTCCATTTGCAAGTTGAGCAGTCATTAGGCATAGCTGCAAAGGTGTAGATTGCATATAACCCTGTCCAATTCCTGTAATTAGTGTTTCACCTATAACCCATCCTTTTCCTAAATTATCTTTTTTCCATTTTGTGTCTGGGAATAATCCTTTTTTTTCATTACTGTATGTTTCTTTTAAAACTTTTTCACCAAAACCAAATTTTGTAGCTGTTTTTTTTAATCTATCCACTCCAAGCTTTCTTGCTATTTCATAAAAGTAAGTATCACACGATTGTTTCATTGCACTTTTTAAATCTACAACACCATGGCCTTTTTTTTTCCAACAGTGATAAGTTTGTCCATACATTTCAGTTTTGCCCGTACAGTTCACTTTAAAATCTTTATTAATAATATTATTTTCAAGTGCCGAAAGAGCTACAATAGGTTTTATTGTAGAGCCAGGTGAGTATAGGCCTGATAAAGTTTTATTAACCAATGGTTTTAAGGGGTTGTTTCTTATTAGTTCCCAGTCATCGTGACTTATTCCAAAAAGAAATAGATTTGGGTTGAATGAAGGGGAGGATTGCATTGCTATTAATTCTCCTGTGTAAATGTCCATTATACTAATAGATCCAGCGGTATCTTTTAAAAGTTTGTTAGATAATTTTTGAATTTCTGTATCAATAGTTAGTTTTATTGTTTGGCCACTTTTGCCGACATCATAATCAATTTGTTTGATTCTTTTACCAAAAGCATTAACTTCATACCTTTCTACCCCGTTAACACCTATCAATTCTTCTTCAAATGATTTTTCCAGTCCAGTTTTGCCTATCTTAAGACCAGAAACATGATTATTCTTAATTACCTCACTACTTGAAATATCCTCCGCACTAGCCTTACTTACATAACCAAGAATGTGTGTATAATTATCATCAAAAGGATAGTCACGAGAAATGGATAAAACTGGCTTTGCACCAGTTAAATCATGTAAATAATAGTTAATATTTACAAATTGCTCCCAAGTTAAATTTTCAGAAATAACTAAAGTTTCCCAGGGTTTTTGTTTTTCTTTTTTTTTTAATATTTTTTTAAGTTCGTTTTTATTTAAAACTAAAATATCCTTTAATCTTAACATTAAATATTTAAAATTTTCTACTTCTTCAGGTATCACATGAAGTTGATACACTTTCAAATTACCAGCTATAATTTTACCAAAATAATCAATGAATTCACCTCTAACTGGAGGTAATCTCCACTCACGCAATCTATTTTTATCAGAAAGAGTTAAATATTTTTTATTGTCAGATATTTGTAGTGAAAATAACCTTGCAATAATTCCAGTGAATATAGCAACTTTAGCAACACCAATAATAAACATTCTCCTATTAACAATTTGGAGTTTTCTACCACTAAAATTTCCTATCAACATTAATTATATCTACTTAAAATAAAATTATCATAAGTTTTAAATAAATATGAAAAAATTAAGTAAAAGAAAAATGTAAATATAATATTTATCATTTCATCAAAATAATTAGCTTCATAGTTAAAAAAGAAAAACAAATAACTAAATGTAATAAAATTCAAAAATAAGATTGTTGTAAGAAAAAATAACCAATCTTTCATTAAATTTGGCCTTAAGGTGATATTTCTAAGATATACAGCGGCAGCACATAATAATAGATAACATAAACTGCTTAAACCCATCGGAATTCCATTCATAACATCATTAAATAATCCAGCTATAAAAATAAAGATATAACCTATGCCACCATCTCTTTTTAGACTGTAATAAAATATAAGAATATAAACAAAGTTAAATGAAAAATATTTAAATTCTGAATTATTAAAGTCAATTTCATTTAATATAGTGATATAAAGAAGAGCTACAGGAGTGTATCTAAATAGGAAGGAATTTATTTTTCTATTAGTGTTTATCATTTAGTTTTTGTTAATAGGTCCTTCATTAAATACGCAAGCTCTATATTCATTTGTGTTAATATTGAAAAGTGTGGGTTTAAAAAAACTTTTTCTACACTTATGTCCATATAATAAATTTAATTCTAAAAATTTTATATTTTCATTTTTATCTTTATTTTTTTGAATATTTTTATTTTTTTTTGTTATTTCTTTTTCGGCATTAATAAGATTTTCTTTTAATTTAGTATTTTCGGTTTCAAGTTTATTTCTTATTTCTTCAGCAATAATTTTTTGTTGTTGGAGTAGTTTAATATCTTCCAGCGCATCATTTATTTTTAAAATTTTATCCTTATTTATTTCAAAATTTTTTTTATTAGATGAATCAAGATCTATATTTTTTTTTGCATTAGATGAAATTTTTACATATATTAATTGAGAAAAATTTCTATAAAATTTTACTACTAAATTTTTTTTACTTGAAGAATCAGTAAAATCTATTTTACCGATTGGTATCCCACTTTTAAAAACTCCACCTGATCCGGAGGTTACAACAATCAATTCTTCATTATTTTTATTTATCAATTTATCATCCTTGATGTATTGCAAATTTCCTTTTTGCTTATCTAATCCACTCATTATGCCTTGAATGTTAAGTGGTTGAATTGTGACAGGAATTTTAGAATTTATGTCTGATATTAATAATACACGTGATGTGATAAAATTTACCTCAACTACTTTTCCAACTAAATATATATCATCGTAAACAACCATTCCCGCCTTAACACCATTTTTACTTCCTTTATTTATTATAATAGACCTCAAAAATGGGCTTTCTTTGTCGATCAATACTTTTGCATATGTTTGACTATCTTCTACAAAATAATCATCAATTAATTTTTTTAATTCTATATTTTCAAACGTAATAATTTGTTTTGACAGGTCTTTGTCTTTTAATTTTTGTAATTCATTTTTTGTTACTTGATAGTCATCATAATAATCAAAATGATTTGATATATTGTTGAAAGATTTTTTTATTCCATTTTCTGGAATTGTAACAATAAATGACGATAAATAAATTATTTCCTTAATTACAGTTTTATTAAAATTTATAATTTTAAAATTAAAATTTCCTAAGATTAAAAATATAATTGAAAATAATATTAGAGTTAATAATGAAAATCTTTGTTGATTACCTTTTTTTAAAAAAGCAGACCTTATTGCTATTACAAAATCGTCTCTGCTTGCTTCCACTATCTTTAATATTCAGACAACATGGTTGAAAAAATTTCCTCATTTTCCAAAGCTTTGCCCGTTCCAATTGCAACACAGGCTAAAGGGTCAGTAGCTATGTGCACTGGTAATCCTGTTTCTTTAGAAAATCTTTTATCAATATTTTTTAATAGAGCGCCACCACCCGTAAGTGTTAATCCCATATCTACTAAATCAGCAGATAACTCTGGAGGAGTGTTTTCTAAAGCATCTTTTATCCCATTCACCATTTCAATTAAGATATCATTCAATGCCTCTGCTGTATCTTCTTCAGCAATACTCACTTCTTTCGGCGTTCCTGATCTTAAGTCTCTACCTTTTACTGCATATGTATTACTATTTGATGGGATTGCTGTACCAATTTCTTTTTTTATTTTTTCCGCTGTACTATCACCAATCATAAGATTGTATTCTTTTCTCATATAATTAATTAATGCAGCATCCATTGCATCCCCTGCAATTCTTAAAGATTTAGAATAAACAAGACCACCTAATGACATAACGGCAATCTCAGTAGTTCCACCACCAATATCAACTACCATAGATCCTGTAGCTTCTGAAATTGGAAGGCCTGCTCCGATTGCTGCTGCTATTGGTTCTTCAATTAGCTGAACACGTCTTGCACCTGCTGCAAGAGCACTATCTTGAATTGCTTTCCTTTCCACTGGTGTTGATCCAGTTGGTACACAAATCAAAATTCTAGGATTTGCAAAAGTGCTATTCTTATGAACTTTTTTTATAAAATGTTTAATCATTTCTTCTGTCACGATAAAATCTGCAATTACACCATCTCTTAATGGTCTAATAGCACTAATATTTCCAGGAGTTCTTCCAAGCATTGTTTTTGCTTCATCACCAACTGCCAATACAGTTTTTTTTCCCATATGTTCAACTATAGCAACAACCGATGGTTCATTTAAAACTACACCTTGTCCTTTTAATACAACAAGAGTGTTTGCTGTACCAAGGTCAATTGCCATATCTTGACTCCAAACATTATTCATTTTTTTAAACCAATTAGTCATCTTATATTCCCTTCACTTTCTGAGTTTCGTGCTCTGTTAGAGCAGTTTTTTTTCGTTTAATAATCATTTTATTTAAAGCGCTTAAATAAGCGTTAGCTGACGCTACTAATGTATCTGTGTCAGCTGCTTGACCCACTGTAGTTTTGCCCTCTTCTTCAATTCTAACACTTACTGTAGCTTGAGCATCAGTTCCTTCAGTAACTGCATGTACTTGATACAATTGTAACTTAACATCGTGCGGATATAAAACTTTTATACATTTAAAAATTGCATCAACAGGACCATCGCCAGTTTCTGAAGTTGTTTTAACTTCACCATAAACATCAAGAGTCATTTCTGCTTTTTGTGGTTCACCAGTTCCTGCAAAAACTTTTAATGACTTTAGATTAATTACATATTTATCCAAAACCATACTGTCATCAACTAAGGCTGCAATATCATCATCGTAAACATGTTTTTTCTTATCTGCTAAAATTTTAAATTTACCAAAAGCAGTTTGAATAACGTCATCCATAACATCAATATACCCAAGGTCATTTAATTTTTCTTTGAAAGCATGTCTTCCAGAATGTTTTCCCATTACTAAAGAAGTTTTTTTAACTCCAACACTTTCTGGCGTCATAATTTCATATGTTTCTCTATGCTTAAGCATGCCGTCCTGATGAATACCAGCTTCATGTGCAAATGCATTTTTTCCTACAATTGCTTTGTTAAATTGAACTGGAAAAGTTGCGTTTGAAACGACTTTTGAAGCCTTGCTTAATAATTCAGTTTTAATTCCTGTTGTATATGGCATTAGATCATTTCTAGTTCTTATTGCCATTACGATTTCTTCAAGTGCAGCATTCCCTGCTCTTTCACCTATTCCATTAATTGTACATTCAACCTGTCTTGCTCCTGCAGAAACTCCTGCTAAAGAATTTGCAACTGCCAATCCTAAATCGTTATGACAGTGAACAGATAAAATAGCTTTGTCAATATTTGGAACTTTATTTTTTAAAGTTGTGATAATTTTAGTAAACTCTGAAGGGATTGTATATCCAACTGTGTCTGGAATATTTATTGTTTTTGCTCCACTATTAATTGCAAGTTCTACTATTTTACACATGAAATCCATATCAGTTCTAGTGCCATCTTCACAAGACCACTCAACATCGTCAGTGAAGTTTCTGGCATAGGTTACACTTTCTTTAATTGCTTCTAAAACTTGTTCTGGAGATTTATTCAACTTAAATTTCATATGAAGTGGGCTAGTTGAAATAAATGTATGAATTCTAAATCTTGGAGCAGCTTTTAACGCTTCGTGACATGCATCAATATCTTTTTTACTAGATCTTGCTAATCCACACGGAATTGAATTTTTTAAAATTTTACTTATTGCAGATACAGCTTCGAAATCACCTGGAGACGCAATAGGAAACCCCGCTTCTATTATATCAATTCCCATTTCATCAAAAACTCTTGCAATTTGAATTTTTTCTTCGAGACTCATTGATGCTCCGGGTGATTGTTCACCATCCCGCATCGTAGTATCAAATATAATAACTTTATCTTTTTTGCTCATAGCCAATAATTTAATAAATTATAATACAATCTATAATAGAGATTGCAAAATATTTGTTATATTTTGGCTATAATTTTGAACCAGTTTGGGTTTTTAGTAAAAATTAACTCTTATCACTATCTATTAATTTCTTTTTACCAATCCAAGGCATCATCGCTCTAAGTTCTGCTCCAACTTTTTCAATTGGATGGTCTGCAAGATCTTTTCTCATTTTCAAGAAATTTTTTTGTCCACCCTCACATTCCTTCATCCAATCTTTAGTAAATTTTCCTGATTGAATATCGGCTAGAACTTCTTTCATTCTTTTTTTACTTTCACTATCTACAATTTTTTTACCAGATACATATTCGCCATATTCTGCTGTATTTGAGATTGAGTAGTTCATATTAGCAATTCCACCCTCATAAATTAAATCTACTATTAATTTAACTTCATGTAGACATTCAAAGTATGCCATTTCAGGTTCGTATCCAGCTTCTGTTAAAGTTTCAAAACCATTCTTAATCAGTTCAACTAATCCGCCACAAAGAACTGATTGTTCGCCAAATAAATCAGTTTCACACTCGTCTTTAAAAGTTGTTTCAATAATACCTGATTTTCCACCACCGATTGCTGAAGCATATGACAACGCAAGATCTCTTGCTTTACCTGTTCCATCTTGATGAACAGCAAATAAACATGGCACTCCACCACCTCTTTCAAATTCACTTCTAACTAAATGTCCAGGACCTTTTGGTGCAACCATAAATACATCTAAATCTTTTCTTGCATCAATAAGCTTGTAATGAATATTTAATCCATGAGCAAAAGCTAAACTTGTTCCTTCTTTAATTCTTTGCTCAATATGATTTTTATAAATTGCTGCTTGTAATTCATCTGGAGTAAGTATCATTGCAACTTCTGCCCACTCAGCAGCATCGGATAAGTTCATTACTCTTAATCCTTTTGATTCTGCTTTTGCTTTACTTGCAGATCCATCCCTAAGGGCTACAACAACTTCTTTAGCTCCACTATCTTTTAAGTTTAATGCGTGGGCATGTCCTTGGCTTCCATAACCAAAGATTGCTATTTTTTTGCTCTTAATTAAATTTACATCTGCATCTTTTTCATAAAACATTTTCATTTTTTTCTCCTTTATAATTAATTAAAAATTTCCGCACCTCTAGTCATTGCGACCGCTCCAGTTCTTGAGGCGCTAACAAGGCCAAAGGGTTTTAAATTTTTTGCCACATTGTCTATCTCTTTTCTTAATGCTGTTATTTGAATTACAGCAGATTTATTTGTCTGATCTAATATAACTGGATTGTATTTTTTACAAGCAATTAAAGCTTTCTTAATTTTGTTAGGATTTGCAACAATTTTTAATAGAGCCATCTCTTTAAATATAACATTTTTATCTTCTCTTTTAAAATTTCCAACTTTATGAACTGGAACTAACTTTTTTAATTGTAATACAATTTGCTCTATAACTTGAGGTGTTCCAACAGTTACAATTGTAATTCTAGAAAAATTATTTTTTTGATCAACCTCTGCTACAGCTAATGACTCAATATTATACCCTCTACCAGAAAATAACCCTACTACCCTTGATAACACACTTGCTTCATTATCAACCCAAACAACAATTATATGGGTATCAATTTTGCCTATTTTGCTAGGTGTGCTGTATGCTGATTTAGATTTTGCCATTTAAACTAACGCTTTTCCTTTACCTGTAATTTTATTTTCTTCTTGATCCTTAGGGCCTAATAACATTTGGTTGTGAGGTTTACCTGATGGTATCATTGGAAAACAGTTTTCATCTTGATCAACAAGACAATCAAAAATTACAGGTCCATCTGTATCAATCATTTCTTCAATTTTTTCATCTAGCTCATTTGGATCTTCTGCTCTAATTCCAACACATCCATAAGCTTCGGCTAATTTAACAAAGTCTGGTAACGCTTTTGAATAACTTTCAGAATAATTTTTTTCATGTAGAAGTTCCTGCCACTGTCTAACCATACCCATATATTGATTATTTAAGATAAATATCTTCACTGGTAGATTATATTGAACTGCTGTTGACATCTCTTGTATATTCATCAAAATTGATGCTTCACCTGCAATATCAACAACTAATTTTTTTGGGTGAGCAACCTGTACACCTACTGCAGCAGGTAAACCGTACCCCATCGTTCCAAGTCCGCCTGATGTCATCCATCTATTAGGTTTATTAAATTTATAATGTTGTGCTGCCCACATTTGATGCTGACCAACCTCTGTTGTTATGTATGTATCTTGATTTTTAGTTAATTCATAAAGTCTTTGAACAGCGTATTGTGGCTTAATAATTTTATTACTATTAACAAAATTTAAAGATTGTTTTGTTTTCCATTTTTGAATTTGTTGCCACCATTTTGAAATTTTTTGTTTGTTAGATTTTTCTAAATTTATATTTTTCTTTTTTAAAGTTTTTGTTATGGAGCTAATAACATCACTAACATCACCTACAATAGATAAATCAACTTTTACAATTTTATTTATTGATGACGGATCAATATCAATGTGAACTTTTTTAGATTGTGGAGAAAACTCGTCTATTTTTCCTGTGATACGGTCATCAAATCTTGCACCTATATTAATTAACAAATCACAGTCATGCATTGCATTGTTAGCTTCATAAGTTCCGTGCATTCCAAGCATTCCTAAAAATTGATTATCATCACCAGGATATGCGCCTAAACCTTGTAGGGTTGATGTGATTGGAAATCCAGTTATAGAAACAAGTTCTTTCAATAGTTCACTTGCTTTTGGACCTGAATTAATTACACCACCACCAGTGTAAAAAACTGGTCTTGAAGCTTTTTTCATTAAATCAACTAATTGATCAATATCATCTTGCTTAAACAGATTGTGAGATTTTTCATTTAATTTTATTTTTTTTTTTGGTTTAAAATATTTTGCTTTAGCAAACTGAATATCTTTTGGAATATCAACTAATACCGGGCCTGGTCTTCCAGTTGTTGCAACTTCGAATGCTTCATGCATTATTCTTGGAAGATCATTAATATCTTTAACTAACCAATTATGTTTTGTACATGGTCTAGTAATTCCTGTTGTATCACATTCTTGAAATGCATCAGTTCCAATTAAATGTGTTGGTACTTGGCCTGATATACAGACTAAAGGAACTGAGTCCATGTAAGCATCAGTTAATGCTGTTACAACATTAGTAGCACCTGGTCCTGATGTAACCAGTACAACACCTGGTTTTCCAGTTGATCTTGCGTAACCTTCGGCAGCATGACCAGCACCTTGTTCGTGTCTAACTAAAATATGTTTTATTGATGGGTGGTTTTTTAACTCATCATAAATTGGAAGCACTGCTCCACCTGGATAACCAAAAATATGCTCTACTTTTTGATCTTCAAGACACTTAAATATAATTTCTGCACCAGAATATAAATTACCCATTTAGGCAATCTATTCGACTTTATGTTAATTGGTCAAGTTTAAGAGATGATTTTTTTAATTTTTTTATGAAGTCACCAATCATAATAGGATTAATTTTTTCCCAAGATTTCATCCTGCTTCTTGCCCATGTTGCTTGTCTTTTAGCGTATTGTCTTGTTTTAATTGAAATTAATTCTTTTACTTGATCTAAATTTATTTTTTCATTTAAGTACTGTGTCAATTCGTCAATTCCTATTACCTTATTTACACTTAAATCTTTTTTAATCTTTAAATTTATAAATCTCTTTACCTCCTTTATTGCACCCTCTTCAATCATTTTAGCTGATCTTAAGGATATTCTTTTGATTAAATCTTCTCTTTTAAAGTCAATATATAGTTTTAAAAACTCTTTATCTTTAAATTCAGGTTTAGTTTTGTCTAACCATTTATACATAGAGACTTTTGTAAATGATTTAATCTCAAAAGCTCTAATTGTTCTTTGAGTATCATTTGGATCAAATTTATCTTTAACTCCAGGGTCAATTTTTAAAAGTTTTTTGTAAAATTTTTTCTGTCCATCTTTTTTTTGCATTAATCTAATATTATTTCTAAACTTAAGAGGTATTTCTGGAATTTTAACTAAACCATTAATTAAAGATTGAAAATATAATCCTGTACCACCAACTAGAATAGGAATTTTTTTTCTTTTTTTAATTTCTTTAATTTTTTTAGTAGATGCTTTTAACCATTGTCCTGTGGAAAACTTTTTATTTAAATCAAATACACCATACATGTGATGTTTAATATTTTTCTGTTCTTCTTTATTTGGTCTAGCAGTGAGAATTTTTAATTGTTTATAAACTTGCATGCTATCTGCATTAATAATCTCACCATTAATCTTTTTAGCAATTCTTACCGCAAAATTTGATTTACCTGAAGCAGTAGGACCTGAAATTAAAATTATTTTGGACTGTTTGTCCATTATCAGTCTAGTTTAACACCAATATATCTTCTTTGGTTCTGAGCGTTATAGATAACAATCAAAATTGTTTTTTGATTTGATTTTAATGCTTTGTTGACTATATCTTCAAGGTCTTTTATAGACTTGATTTTTTTCTTTTGAGCTTCAACTATTACATCACCTATATTTAAATAGTTAACTGGGCTATTTTTACCAATATTGGTAATAACTAATCCTGTCGTTTGATTTGGAAGTTTTCTTTGTTCGATATCTTTTTGATTTAACAATCTTGCTATAATTTTTAAAGATTTAATTTCTGAAATATCTGGTGTCACTGTTTCAGTTTCCTTTTTTTCTACTTTAAAATCACTCGACGTTTCTAATCTTCCTAATTTAATTTTTTTAGTAATTTCTTTTTTATTTCTCCAGATTTTAACATCAACTGTTTTACCTACTTCAGTTTGAGCTACAATGATTGGCAGTTCTTTCATTTCATTAATTTTGGTTCCATTAAATTCCAAAATGATATCTCCTGCTTTAATGCCAGCTTTATCTGATGGGCTTTTTTCAGCAACACTCGCTACTAATGCGCCATGTGGTTTGTCTAATTTTTCAACATCAGCAATTTCTTCTGTAACAACTTGAATTCTAACTCCTAACCATCCTCTTTTAGTTTCACCAAATTCTATTAATTGATCCACAACTTTTTTTGCATTATTCGATGGTATTGAAAAACCTATACCAATCGATCCACCTTTTCCTAAAATTGCTGTATTAATTCCAATTACATCTCCATTCATGTCAAATAAAGGACCTCCTGAGTTTCCAGAATTAATAGATGCATCTGTTTGAATATAATCTTCATAACGTGAAAGACCTATTGATCTATTCCTAGCAGAAATAATTCCTGCAGTCACTGTTCCACCTAAACCAAATGGATTACCAATTGCAATAACCCAGTCTCCAATTCTTGCTTTGTCAGAATTTCCAAATTTAACTGGAATAAATTTTTGTTTTGAATCTATTTGAAGAACTGCAATATCTGATAGAGGGTCCGCACCAATAATTGTAGCTTTATATTCTTTATCTCCACCAACTTTAACCACAATATCATCTGAATCTTGAATTACATGATTGTTGGTTATTACAATTCCTTTTTCATCAATTATGAATCCTGATCCCAATGCTGCTGATTTCCTTGTTTGAGGTGTTCCAAACTCTTTAAACATATCCTCAAAA
>Ga0307986_10002875_pt1 | contig 12171 bp, 5 predicted proteins | sample EllFjometageno82_FD_203170 | JGI IMG/M metagenome (GOLD analysis project Ga0307986, IMG submission 203170) | Marine microbial communities from Ellis Fjord, Antarctic Ocean - #82 | ecosystem: Environmental > Aquatic > Marine > Unclassified | place: Southern Ocean | collected 2014-10-09
AGGCGAGAAACATATAGATTTAGGTTTTATAGGCTCTTGTATGGTTCATAAAGGAGATATTAAGATAGTCGCCAGAATGCTTAAAAACCTAGAGGATAATTATGGAAAAGTTGAATTTAAGGCGCCACTAGTAGTAACGGCTCCTACCTATAATATTATTGACGAGCTTAAGGCCGAAGGAGATTGGGAAATTTTACAAAAATATTCTGGTTTTGAATTTGATGATTCAGCGCCGAAAGGGGTAGCTCGAACTGAATATGAAAACATCTTATACCTTGAACGTCCTGGCTGTAATCTTTGTATGGGAAACCAAGAAAAAGCCGAAAAAGGAGATACTGTAATGGCTACCTCTACGCGGCTTTTTAAAGGTAGAGTCGTAAAAGATTCTGATCGTAAAAAAGGAGAATCGTTACTCGCATCGACCCCAGTTGTTGTTCTTTCTGCAATTCTAGGCAGAACACCTTCACATGAGGAATATAAGGCAGCAATAAAAGGTATTAAACTTACTCAATTTGCCCCTCCAATTAAAAAGATGACGTCAAAACCCGGTCACTTACTATCGTATTAAATTCATTCTATTTCAAAAAATATGCAAAATAGATAGCATAGAATTTGGTTGTACTAAATCTAAACTTGAAGATTATATGACTGGAAGTCAAGAGGTCGTGGGTTCGAGTCCTATCTTCTCCACTATTAATGATAAGAGCTCACAAGTAATTATTTTGTGAGCTTTTTTTTATTTTGTCCCGAAACTTGTCCCTGATTGATTATTAAAACCCTAAAAAATCTGTCCCAAAAGTTTAAAGAACTACCCCCACTAGGTCTAAATAAATCCACTTTCCTTTTCAGACTAGAGCTGATATAATGTTATATAACCTAAACCACCGTCATATCTTACAGTTAACTTTACTGGTGTGAATGGAACTCATTATTATATCAAGAAAAAGAAGTTTGTGAAAACGAGGCAATTGAGCCCCACTTTCAGTTGTGACCCATTGTTCCCAACTGGCAGAAATGCCTTGAACTGGAATGATTTGTACCCACATCTGATACGAGGTTGGGATTCCATGCTCATCTAAATGCCATAAATAAGAATCTCCAGGGGTAGTACCGCCAGAAGTGTAGGTAATTAAAAGCGCATCAGAACCATCTTTTTGTTTCACCAAGCGTCGCTCAACTCCAACATCAAATACCTTATAAGGTGCAACTAGCCAAAAAGAATCATTATTGAAATAGGCCAATGCCTTACTAATTACCTGCTCTTTTTCTTCTCCAGAATAGGGTTGTCCACCAATTGATACTGTTGAATTGTGTTTGTTTTTAAGATCCAATTGAACTGTAAAATCGTCCCATTGAACACTACAGCGGTTTTGATTTTTAGACCACTGGTAGTGATGCTTTTCTCTAAAAGTCCAGGCAAGGAAATTGGTTTCTTGATAAGCTTCATAGTCCAAAGCATTAAGCATTTTGTAGGCTAACTTATTGGCAGCTACACCTTGTTTTCCCGATGGGATCTCTTCATTGTAAGTAAAATAAAAAGCGCCACAGAACAGCACAACGAGACTAATAAGTGTAAGCAATGACAGCACTAAGATTTTGAATATCTTTTTCAACAAAAATATTTTCGCCAAAGATAAATGTATCTCTCAAAACAACAGGTTTCATGGTATTTAATTTCAACTAAAACCCGCTGAATATGATTGAGAATAAACCGTAGCTAAAACAAATAACAGTAAAACAAGAATTAGCTTTTCATTATGTTGGTTTTAGTTGCACTGGTATCTAACCCATTTTGCTGCATTCTCATTTTCTAAACTTGCAGCTTTTCCCCAATCTTTAAAAGCACCATTTAGGTCACCTAATTCCTCTTTTGAAATTCCCTTGGCAATTCTTGCGGAATAGGAATTTACTTTCATCTCATGATTTGCCATTTCATTTAAACTTTCATAAACTTAAAAACCTCGATCCCTATCAATTTTATATGTGCTGTTCTTTAATTTTGTTCTCAAGCCCGAATGACCTCTTCCTTCCATTAAAATTTCAATAGATGTAATTGGCCAAAGTTTTTTTGCAGTTTCTTTTTCCCATTGTTTTGCGATTTTTAGTGCCTCATCTATATCAAGGTTACCATAATTTTTTCTTACTGATATAGAAAAAATACTGTCAATTAAAATAAAAACTCATTGAAAAAAATCTAAATAGTTAAAAAACAAAAATAATATCTAATTTATTTCAAATAATTTGAAAGTAGTTTTTCTGTTCAAGCCATGAAATAACTCAGATCTATTAGCGCATTTAATTTTCCTTATTTTTGCATTCGAGTATATTTTACTAATCTTTTTAAGACTTTTTTCGGCAGTTTCATAATTACTGAAATTTCCGAGATTAACTTGAAAATGTTTTTTAAATCTAGTTACTTCAAAAGTATCTTGTTTAAACGTGCTTTTATTCACAAAATCATTAGCTTCTATTTCTTTATTAAAAACAGTAATCAATATTGTGTATCTAAAACTGGAGTTCCCCTCAACTTGACTTTCTCCATAAGCATTTCCATCTATTCGTTTTGGATTATCTACACTGGATTGAATATAATCCATAATTGTTTTATTTCTTTCTTCGGTTAACTCAAGATTGTATCCTTTTGAACCCCTGCAATCAGCAAAAGAAGATATTTCAATTTTTAGATTTGGATTTATATTTAAAGCTTCAATTATAGAATCTAGTCTGGGTTTAAATTGTCGTTTTATATCTGATTTATTAAAATTGAAATAGATTGGTCTAAAAACTTTGTTATAATCATAATTATTTTCTAGAAGAACATTAATTTTTTCTGAATTTCCATAATCAGTTATAATTTTATATGAAAAAGAATCTTTTTCAGTTTCAAAAGAGTTAGATCTATACCAAAAACTTCCATTTGAATTTAGCTTTAATTCACCACTTTTCACATCGTTAATTAATATGATTTGAAAAGGTATGATTTGAATTAATGGGTCATTAGAAATCATTTTTTCGGCATCATTTTTTAAAACATTTTTCAATCCTACAATTAGGGTATCTGTCCCATAAAAACCATAAAAATCTTTCTCTCCAGTTATTTTTGGCTTAAATTTAAAAGCATAAATATCATCATCACCTTTACCACCTTTTCTATTTGAACTTAAAAACCCAGTTCTTACTTTTTTTTCAAGGGAAAATGATGTATCATCTTCACTTGAGTTGAATGGCTTACCAAGAATATTTTTTTCCCACCGATTATATACTTTATTTGAGGCTATATAAATATTAAAATTTTTTTCTGTATTCTGATTTGAAGAATAAAAAAGAATTTTTTTAGAAAAGCAAAATGGAAAAACTTCGTCATTTTCAGTATTTATGTCAGGACCTAGATTTTTTACTTCACCAACGGGCTTGTCATTTTCAATATTAACATAATATATATCCATCCCACCATAGCCTCCTGGTCTGTCACTTGAAAAGTAGAGAGTTTTACCATCTGGAGAAACTGAAGGATGGAAGGATGTATAACCATCAATATTTAATTCTAAGGGATATGGCGCTTCTTTTCCAATATTCTTAAATGGGACCTGAAAAATATTTAATTCAATATTTTTGTTTTTTTTAATCTTATTTGTCGTCCGTGTTAGATATAACATTTTTGATCTAGGATTTAAAGATATTGGACCATCCTGATAAATTGAATTAAACTTAGAATCAAATTCTTCAACTGGTTTAGTCTCAAAAGAATTTAAATTTATATTCGTTTTGAATAAATTATAAACCTGATTATTTGAATTAATTTTTTCTCCAATATTTCTCTGATCTCCTAAAAAGAAAAGTAGCCCCCATGATGGTTCAATTAGGGCAGGGCCAAACTCAGATTTTTCAGTATTAAATTTTAAGTTGACAATTTTGTATGTGGAATTACTCTTATTTGAAATAGAGATAGGATTAGCTTTGAGAGGTAGTTTTTTTGCTTTTTGAATGTATTCTTCAACCAATTTTTTGTTTTCAGGAATTAAATATGTGTACTCATAGTAATCTGAAACATTAGCAAAACCTGATTGCACTAATGGGTCCATTATTATCGTTGCCTCTTTGAGTCTATTCATATTTTTTAGAGCATTAGAATAAAGTCTTCTATGACCCGGTGATAAAGAATCTTCTATTTTTGAAAAATAGTTAATTGCTTTTTGATAATTTTTATTCACAGAATAATATTCAGCCCACTTAATGTTATTATCAGAATAAGTTTCTAAAATGGCAGATTTTTTTTGACCATAACCAAAAAAAAGAATTAAGATTGATATTGTAAAAAAATTATATTTCATGGTCAGAATATTCTAGGAGATCTTAAGATACCCATTCTTGGATTAAATTCGTATCGAAGCAAAAATTCGTGAGAATTAGTATTTGTAAAGTTTTTAATTCCTATTGAATTAGAATAAACATAGCCTACAGAAAAATTATTACTGATATGGATTCCTGCCAATACACCAACTCCTGCACCTGATTGAATTATATTATTTGAAATACTTACTAAATTTTTTATTTGAGGTCCAACCCATAGAGACTTATTAAAATATAGCAGGGTGCTAAAGTCATATGAAATAGGACTTTCACTTGTAAATTTTAATAAAAGACTAGGTTTCAATTCTATTAAATTAGATAGAGACACTAATCCGCCTGTAATAAAATAGTTATGACGAATTAAAAAGTATTTCTCATTTTGGATCATTCTAGGAATTGAAAATCCAAGATAAAATCTGGGTGTATGATAATAAAATCCAAACCCAATATTAGGCTCTAAATTTTGAGGCATTTCATTTGAATATAAAGTAAAATCCTGTTTTTGTTGAGGATCAAGAATGTTACTATTAAAATCTAGGAGTGAGGCTGATAGCTTCACTCCTAGACCTAAATAATGTTCCTTATCATTTAACTTTAATTGATAAGCTATGTCGGCATTAAACTGAGAACTCTCTATAGGACCAATCTTGTCAACTATCCCGGTAAATGAAAACGCTAAATTTTTCTTACCCCTTAAACCATTATATGAAAAACTGTGAGTAACTGGTGCTCCGTCAAAACCTATCCATTGAGACCTAGATAAAAACGTTAAAGAAGAATGATTTTTTGAGCCAACATATCCAGCATTAAAACTTTGATGATTGAACATATACATATTAAAGCTAGATTCTTGTTGAGCATCTACTATTAATGAGTATCCCAAAAAAATTGATAACAAAAATAATTTTATTTTATCTCTTTCTATCATCTCTTTATGTAAATAAAACCTTTGTATAATTTCCCGCCTTCTTTTTCTTCAAATAAATAGAAATACACTCCTGCTGGAAGTAGTTTTGAGTTATTACCATAGCTGATGTTTGGAGATCCATCCCAATCATTTTGATAATTCTTCATAACAAAAACTTTTTGCTCCCATCTGTTATAAATTGTAAGTCTATGATCAGGAAATGCTTCAATACCAGAGATTACAAAAAGATCATTTACACCATCACCGTTAGGACTGAACGAATTAGGAATAAAAAGGTCTTGAAAGACTAACTCAATCGGGTCTGTAATACCAATTAATGGACACGAATTAAATAAGCGATCGACTACTAACCTAAATTTAAATTGTACATATTGCTGCGTAGGATTTGTAAGTTCCAATTCTGGAGTGTAAACTCCTCTAAAATCTATATTTTCTCTTAAATCATTCCAGTCCTCAAATTCTCTTTTTATCTGCCATTGAAAAGAATAAGATGAGTCAGAATATGGGTAACTTAATTTTACAGACTTTCCTGCTATTATTTCAACAAAATTCTCGTCAGGTGGTAAAATTTCAGGCACCTCTAAGATCTCTAAAAAGTCATAGATTCCATTATTATTTAAATCACTTGGTAAATCATTGTAACCATTTTGATTTATGACGAGCCCTTTACTATCAACAATTAATGGAGATTCTCCAATTAACCCATCGTTATCTGAATCATTAAAACCTGATTCGACAGTATCAAAGCATCCATCATTATCACTATCCAAATCGATACTATTTGGTATTCCATCTAGATCAAAATCTGAGGTTGTTTCAATTTCATCTGAAATACCATCATTATCATCGTCTTGGTCAATACTGTTTTTAGTTCCATCTAAATCACAATCAGGGTCGCTAGTTATAATTTCTGTTATGCTATCTTCTCTGTAAATACAATCATCTCTAGGATCAGTATTATCCTCTTGTTCTTTTTCATTCAAAACACCATCACCATCAATATCATTGTCACATGCATCACCAATGGTATCAGCATCTAGATCTTCCTGATCGGGATTACTTGTTTCAGGGCAATTATCTTCAGCGTTAATTATTCCATCACCATCCAAGTCGTCATTATCTAGATTGATAACAAATACTGATGTTGGAAATAATAGAATATAAGTTATATCTGAATTAATATCATCTACTGAAATAAGAATTTCTGAGCTTATATCACCATCAATTATTAAATCATCTTTACCTGTTATAATTATCTGTTGATCAATATTCCAATTATCTTTTGTGAAAATTAATTCCGACAATCCTATAATTAATTCTGATTGATCTAAAACATCTAGATTTAAAAATACATCATTATTAATTTCTGATGTTAAACGAAGACTTAATATTGAATTTGTTCCATTTTCAGACACATCATTAGTGAGATTGACTAAAAGCTGTGCAATATCATCATCTTCATTTGTTAGTATTGGATTTGAAACATCTTCAGCTTCAATATTTTCATAAAAACTGTCTCCAGAAGTAGGATTCCCTGTTACAAGGGTAATTTCTTTATTACCATCTGCAATAAAATCATCAATACCAGTTAATGTTACTACATTTAAATTTGGAAGGTTCCAATTATCAGCTAATATAGTAACTGAAATTGTTGATAAAATCATTTCATTTAATGGTCCATCAAGACTAAGTGGAATATTGACACTTTCACCGCCAGTAGGTTTGGATAATAAGCTAAATTGAACAACTACATAGTCTCCAGATTCACTTGTTGAAAAATCATTATCTAGAACAGTCAAAATAATTCCTGGGGAGTCATTATCTTGATTAGACATAGAAATATCATCTATTGTAGACCCATCAAGTTTATTATAATTACTATCTGTTGAAGATACATTGCCAGTTACAATAACATAATCTATAGCACCATCACTAATAGGCGGGTCGTCGTTGACACCAGTAACAACTACTACCTGAGGGATGTTCCAATTCGAAGAATTAAATGAAATTATTGGATTTGTTAATACTCCTTCCTGTTCATTAGATGAACTTAAGTTTATAAAAACATCAGCTATGGGTTGGGTATCTAAATAAATTTCAAATGAACCCGTATCTTCAGATTCACTTGTTAAATTATCTAGTAAACTTACAATAACGCCTACTTCCTCATTATCTTCTGTTATAACCTCAACCGATTTATCCTCAGCTCCTGTAAACGAGGCATCAGAACTAGAACTTACTGATCCTGTGATTATTGTTGTTTGGTCATCATCAAGGATAATATCATCTACACTTTGAAGATTAACAGTTTGAGGAATATTCCAGTTTGACGAACTAAAAGTGACAGAAGAATTTATTAAAATAGCTTCCGAAAGATCAGCACTGACAAAATCTATAATTACATCAGAAGGTGGCTGGGCTGTTAAAGTGACCGTAAAGCTAACTGAGTTAATAGGTGGTTCTTCTCTTAAATTACCGTTAACATCACTTAAAATAAAATCTCCCAGATCATCATCAATCGTTGTAACTGATCTGTTTTCTGGAGCTAATACTAGAAAAGCTGCATCAGATGCAGCATTAATTTTAGCTGTTATCGATGTTGTTTGAGAGCCATCAATTAAAAGATCATCTACACTACTAATAGTTATAGTTTGTGAGACATTCCAATTTGAATTTGTAAATGTTAAACTTACAGGACTTAATGTTTTTTCTGTTGAATCATTATTTATAATATCTACATAAACGTCATTAACAGGTTGAGAAGTTAAAACAATTGAAAATTCTGCTGTTTCGAGATTATTTTCTGTAACATAAGCTGGATCAACCAAAAATCTTTTAGAAGTTGAAGATGATGTTGAGTTATTTGGCATTGAGGTAGAATCTTGAATTGAGGCAATAACCTCTGACACATCCCATCCTGGTATATCATTATCGAAAATTGTTACATCATAATTTGTAGGTCCTAATCCAACAAAACATAAATCAGTTGAAGAATCCATTTCTAATCCTAAAGTAGCTGTAACTGTTCCATCAACTAATAGCTCATCAATAGGATCTAAGTTTATTGATTGTGGTGTATTCCAATTTGAACTATCAAAGCTTATTGAACTTTGATTTACATCAAAGTTACCACCAGGAGTAGTTGTAAAATTAATTTTTACTGTACTACTGGGAACATCTGTTAAAACAACTGTAAAGGTATCACCTGAGACACCCTCAGTCAAACTAAGAGGTGTACCGCTTGTTGAAATTCCAGGATTAATTATATTAAGAGTTCCTGATGTTGAATATGTAGGACATACATACTCGTCCTTACTTATAGCTGTTCTAAATGAATAATTGTCTAAAGATAAAGGAGGTGAAGTTAAAACGAGATTTTCAGAAGTAACTCCTGAGTATACTGCGTCATTACTCAAATCCTCCCAATTACTGCTTCCAGTGTTATATTTTTGCCACTTATAATTTAAACTTGATTGATTACCAGTTGAGGTAAATGTAACATTATCACCGATGCAAATCTGCGTATCATTTGGCTCTTGAGAAAAGGAAGGAGTAGCTGTATATTCCAAAAAGTCTTTTACACCATTTGTATTTAAATCGTTAGGGGTTGTATATCCCTGACCTTGATTGTTTACTCTACCGGGTTGTGCAGCTAACATACCATCAACAATAATTGGATTTGTTCCAAGTCGACCATTAGAATCTCCATCAGAAAAACCAGCCTCTACGGTATCAAAACATCCGTCTGCATCACTATCTCTATCAAGATGGTTGTAAATTAAATCTCCATCAGTATCAAGCGGTAAAAATTTCATCGATAATACACCTTTAAAAACTGAATTTCCAGAAGTATTTTTAGTATTATGTTTGAAAATAAATTGAGTTATTCCATCTGCTTGGAAAGAAAATTTATTAGCGGCTGATACACTTGAGTTGAAGGTGAATAAAATCTCATTAGAGGTAATTGTTACTGTATTAGAATCATAAACTCCATTTTGATTGGTATCTACCTTAAGTTCGTCTCCTGGATCTAAAAGAGTTATTGTAAGTGATGCAGGCAATACACTCACTGAATAACTTTCTCCTGCTTGAAGGGAATGAGTAAAGTTTATGTCTTCATCTAATACTATATTTGATGGCTGAGTAAAAGAAACAGTATAAGTTCCATTTTTGTCTCCTACAGACCCATTAATTGTTGACACTAAGGCTCCAGAGGATTGTCCAGTTAATCCAATTCCACCACCATTATTAGTAAAGGCTGCTGATAGGATTGAAGTATCGGTGGTTGTATCAGAAAAAACAATCATTGGATCACTAAGAGTTGAGAGATCGAGATGATCAATAGCTCTAGATTCTATAGAGTTAAATATACCATCTTGATCAATATCCATATCGATATTGTTTATAATCCCATCGCCATCTTCATCTAAAGGACAATTACTTACTTTTTTAGGATTGGACTCCAGGCGAAAACTTTTTGCTCCACAGCTTATTAACCCAATAGCTTTATAGAATCCAACATTTGTTGGGGTTATAGTTGATGATATGGCGCCAACAACTGTTGTATAATTTACAGCCCCCTGGCCATCCCAGAATTCCCATTCATAACTATCGAATTCTGAATTATTGGAAACACTTAGATTTACATATGGTATACAATTTCCTAATGACGAAGCTCCTGAATTATAAGTATTTTCAGGAGGTGATGGAAATCCAGAGTAAAATGATCCAGCAGTTGCATTTCCACTTGAATTGTAAAAAGATACATACAATTCAGCTCTACTTCCATCAGAATAATTTGAAAATATAGACACATTGCCCTCTAATCCTTCAATTACATAAGTAGTATAGCTTGCATTTCCAGTTACAGCTCTACCGTTAGATTTCTCAGCACCAGTTGTAGCACCAGCAATATTATTTATTTTAACACTAGAAGTAGTAATAGCACCAGTCCATATTGGAGTTGTGTTATTTTCGTCGACAATAGTTACTGAAGCGGTAGCTGGAGTAACTATTGTAATATAAGTATCGCTCCAGGTCTGTCCAGCCTGATTTTTAACTTTAGAAATTGTTTCTACGCTTTCAAGACTAGTACATGATAGTGGAGGCACAAAAAATAAATCTACGTTTGCATGATCACCGTTTGTAATAGATTGATAAGCATAAACATTTTTAGAAGTTCTAACATAAATATTCCCTTGTCCTGTTCCTGAGCCGTTAGAATATTGGTCTCCCTCTATGGAGAAATACTGGCCAGCGGAGAGCGTTACAGTAGCTGTACTACTTCCATTTAAAAAAACCGCAGTATTGTCTTCATGGGCAACAATAATTGCATTATCATAATCATTATCTTGCTCACCCGCATCTGGAGTTCCCTCGATAAAAATAAATTCGTTTCCTATTTTATCGAGACCTACAATTTGATCCACACCTTGATCCCTACCAGTCTTTGTTTCAGACATACTTCCATTAGCTCCTCCCGACATAACTGCAATATTTTTGTCAGATTCAATTAACATACCAATAAGGGCATCTCGGTTAGTTATTGGATATGGATATCCTGGAGTTGCATTATTATTAATAGAACCACTTCTGGGTGCTCTTGTAGCTACAACAAAGGTTTCAAATTGATTAAGAGTTATTTCTATATCATTGATATTTCCAGAGCCATCATAGACCTCTGCAATATTTTCCATATCGGCAAATCCATTGCCTGCATTATTATTTATATCACTAAAAGTTACTGTTGTAGTTCCTGCTTCTACTGCCATTACTGAGGCAAAATTTAAATAATTGTCATCTGCTGGTGTACCATTAGTAAAACCTCCAGTTCTAAAAGATTTACCCAATGCGGCTTCACCTTTACTCACAAAACTACTAGCTTGATTATTTACATTATATCGAATATTTACAAAAATAGGAGCATCAGCTTCTATGTAGTATCCTTTAGTTGAGGTTACAGTTCCAGCGTTTACAGAGCTAACGAAAAGCTGTGAGTATACATGATAATTATTCGAATTTGGAAGAATTTGATAGGAATCAGTATTATTGACCAGATTTTCTGTAGGAGATAATTTATCAATCGTCCCTGTAATTTTTGTTGCATTGCTTAATGGAAGAGGCCATATTGTATAATTAACAGGATCAGTGCTAGCTGTTGTAAGATACATATATTGTCCCATAAAATTAGCTGCATTATCTGAACCAGGACGCCCACCTTCTCCCCTACCTACTGATAAAGGGGGTATATAATGATACTTACTTGCTTGAGAAAACACATAAATTGGCAACAGCAAAATAAATAATATCCAATAAGTCCTCTTAAAAGGTTGAAACATAATTAACTCATGTTATAGAATTGTAAGAACGTTTAAGCATGACCTACAAATCTCGATATTTACCGACTGAACTGGCAAATGTTAATATTAATCATCAGTAAGAAATTAACTTTATACTGAATTTATATAAATAGAAATCTACCCTATTTATCTTTTATTGATTTAAAAATTAATAGTTAACCAATGATTTACATCATCATAACCACAAAAAATATATTGATTAGTATACCGATGTTTTGTCAACTATAACATATATAGCCTCTTCTATATACTACTTTTATCGACATAACATTTGTATATTAAATGATTATAGTAATTGTAACTTAATTGGAAGTCAGAGGTCGTGGTTTCGAGTCCTATCTTCTCCACTAATAAAAAAAGGGTTCACGTAAAGTGAGCCTTTTTAGTCTGTGGTCATTTACGTAGATATTTACGTATTTCATTAAAACACCTTAATAAAAGTATAAAGTGTAAATAGTTTACAAGCTACTAATGAAGTAAGTGAAGACTTGCATTTGTTTGTTGATTAAGTACTGGGATTTGTGATTTTTTTAT
>Ga0307986_10002876_pt1 | contig 12168 bp, 11 predicted proteins | sample EllFjometageno82_FD_203170 | JGI IMG/M metagenome (GOLD analysis project Ga0307986, IMG submission 203170) | Marine microbial communities from Ellis Fjord, Antarctic Ocean - #82 | ecosystem: Environmental > Aquatic > Marine > Unclassified | place: Southern Ocean | collected 2014-10-09
TAATATTCTACATTGTCCTACACCACTTATAGCACATAATTGTTGTCCGGGGTCATCTATACCCATAGATATTCTTATAGCCATTTCATGTAATTGTTCTATACTTTGTGTAATTTGACTACCAACACTAAAATTATCATTATGATTATAATATAAAAATATTATTATACCAAATACTATAAAAAATAAATATCTATACATATAATTATTATATATATTTAATTATCATTAATATCATCGTCATCTGAGTCATCCATCATACCAATTGTCATTAATAATCTATCACGATTTAATGGATCATTTGGATTTAAACGATATGCAATCTCACAAAATATTTCATGGATTAATTCACGATCTACTACAAATCTATATTCTCTTTGAACCATATCTAAATATACCTGAGTCATAGATTCTTCAAAATTAACAATTACCATATTATTTTCTCCAATAAATTTATATGTTAAATCATGTATGTTTTCTAGATTGACTATTTTTGAATGCATCGTCATTCTTTCTATTTCATCAGGCATTTTATTTAAAAATATAATCGTATCTTTAAATAAATGAAATATGATATTGATAGTTTAAACAAAAAATTAAACGATATAAATAGTGAACGAGATATTTTAAATGATAATCTAAAACAAACGATAGATAATATAAGTGATTTAGATGAAACGAATGTTACAAGAGAATTAAAATACAGCATGTATGATGGATTAGATAAATTATATGAAATAGAAAATGATAAATACCATGATTTAATTTGGAAATATTCAGATTCTTATTTAGAAATGAGTGATTTTTATGTTGGTAAAAATTTGCCAAAAGATGACTTTAAAAAAAAATTATCTGATATTTATATGTTTATGTCATATGTATTAGAAAATATGAATTATATGAATGAGTATGATGTTGATTAATTATAAATTATTGTATCCTCTAGAAGCAACAAAATCCATTTGTTTATCAGTTGTGCAAAGGCATCCAGTAGATGTAGAAAAGGTTGATGGACAGCATGAGGGAGAACTTTGATTATTTGCAAACATAAACATTTTATTGGGTTGATCTGGTGTCCCATCAAGTGATGGACCACTTAAACTAGATGGATCAGAAATTACAGGTTTTAATGGAGAATCATGTCCCTGAATAGTATATAAATTATCATTACTAATTAATGGAACATTTGCTGGACTATGTCTCCATTGTTCCGGATTTCCAGTTTTTAAACATAAACCATCATATGCACTTACATTATTATATAATAATCCAGGATCATTATTGATTTCTATACCACTTTGAACAGTAGGTTGTTGTTTTTTTGCAATGCTATCAACAACCGAAGCAAAATGCCTAGCCATACCATTTTGATTTTGGGGATTTTGGGCATCTAAATAAGCCATTTCACTTGGATGAAATCCTTCTATGACAAATCCGCCTCTCCTTCTCCAACATAATACGATACACGCTACAAGAGTTAAGATTAACATACTAGAATAATCATCTTTACCAATCATTACAAACAATATGTATAAATATGCTGCCAAAATTGTCATTGTAATCGTATCGAGAAACATTTATAATATACAAAATATTTTATTTTATTTGTAAACAAAATATCTTATTTTATTTGTAAACAAAATATCTTATTTTATTTGTAAACAAAATATTTTATTTGTAACCAAATTAATATTTAAAATATACTTATATAAATAATATATCAATGGAAAATCATGATTTAGAAACGTCATGGATTTTATGGAATCATGGTATTCAAGATAAATCATGGGAAAATAGTAGTTATAAAAATATATATACAATCGATAATTTATATGATTATAAATCTTATAAAGATGTTTTAAATACAGAACATTTACAAAATAGTATGTTTTTTTTAATGAGAAAAGATATATTTCCAACATGGGAAGACCCGGATAATCGTGATGGATGTTGTGCATCATTCAAAATACCATTAAAAGATATTAAAGATACTTGGTTAACATTAATCCAAAATATTATAAGTGAAAATATTCATACAAAATCAGATAATTATTTAAATATCAATGGATTATCAATTGCTCCTAAAAAAGAATTTAATATAATAAAAATTTGGTTCAGAAATAATATAAAAGATTTATCAAAAAATATAAATTTTTGTAATAAATATATATTAACAGACAATTGTAAGATTAAAAAAAATTAATTAGTATCTATTTTTGGTGCTAAACATAATTTAATAATACCCAATGAAGCAATAGTATATTGAATAATTAATGGATAATCATTTTTAATATATAATTGTATTTGGTTACATAAATTTGTACATTTTATAAATAATAATAAATATTTCAAGGAAAATATACCCTGAACAAGATATTCATCACTTAAATTATGTATAAATTGCAATCCATTTTGTGTTTCACCCAGTATAGTAGTTTGAGAAGCAAAATCACCTTGACAACTAAAAATTAAAGTATTTCCAGAACTTTTAATTTCAGTTTCAGTACTTATATTGACCATATCTCTAATTAATTTTTGAAAATCTTGTGATGGCATTGTTAATTCAGAATCAAATTCTGCAGGAGGTATATTGATTTCTTCTTGTGAAATATCTAATAAATTCAATTTATATATTGTTTCTGTATTTTTTTCATTATTATTTAATTTAATACCTAATTTATTTGTATCATTTTTATGAATAAAAAATGATAATGTATCTGATGTATTGATTGTTTTAATTAATTTATATAAATTGAACATGTTAATCCCTATACTTATTTTTTCTTTACAATAAAATGATTCGAATTTTTCAGAATTTAATTTCATATAAATTAATACTGATTTAGTGCTATCCATAGCAACTAATTTAATACCGGTTTCATCTACAATTAAATTTGCATCAGTTAATATTTCTTTTAATGCTTCAATTAAAATTTTAATAGCAACAGATTGTACAGTTTTAACATCAAAAATATGATCAGGATTAATATCTATATCATTTTTAATTGTCTGAGCATCTTTATTAGTTTGTTCTACTGCATTAATACCTTTTGTCATTTTATCATATAAAATAATTTTAACTTTAAATATAAACTTATTTCTATTAAATTTTAAATCTAGAAATAATACTCATAGATTGTAGTTCTTGAAATAATAATTTACAGGAATATGGTATATATATTTTACTAAAATCTAAATAATTTTTACATTTATTACATTTATATTCATTACTACTTGGGATAGATGTAGAAAGTGTGCCACATTTATTACATATGTAACATTGAAATTGATCAGATACTTTCATTAATCTTTCTTGTAGAAAATTAGGAGCACCATGTGCAATCATACAATCTCGTTCCATTTCTCCAAATCTTAATCCGCCATGAGAAGATCTCCCTTCACTTGGTTGTCGCGTCATTGATACAATTGGTCCCGTACTTCTTGAATGAACTTTATCGCATGACATATGTTTTAATCTTTGATAATATGTTGGTCCCATAAATATACTAGTATGTAATTGTTCACCATTCATACCATTATATAATACTTCGTTGCCATGTTTTTCAAAATTTAATTCTTCTAATATATTTAAAATATTTTTAGCATCTATATTTGAAAATACTGTACTATCACCATTATATCCCTTAATACTACATGCTTTGCCTAAAATACATTCAAATAATTGTGCAATAGTCATACGACTCGGAATCGCATGTGGATTAATAATTATATCTGGTACAATTCCATCCTTACTAAATGGCATATCACATTGATCATAAATCATACCAACTGTTCCCTTTTGTCCATGTCTACTTGAAAATTTATCTCCAATTTGAGGTTCTCGAATACTTCTAATTTTTACTTTACAAAATTTAAAACCATCTCCATTAATATTAATATAATTTTTATCAACATACCCACTTTCATTATTTTTTACACTTATACTTGTATCTCTGTATTTATAAACACTATGCTTGATTGGAATAATTTTTCCAATAATAATATCATTATCATCTACTGGAGTATTCTCTTTTACAAATCCATCTGATTCTATTTTATCATAATTATTATTTTTTGGAAATAAAATATTATTTATATCAGGTTTACAAAATTTATCTTCATCTCCAGTTAATTGATTTTTATTTTCTTCTTCTTTATAACATCTATAAAATGTAGATGTAAATAACCCCCGTTCAATAGAACCTCTATTTATTAATATACTATCTTCTTGATTATATCCGCCATATGATGCAATCGCCACAACGACATTTATACCATTTGGTAATTTATTTGTATTAAAATAGTCCATATATTTTGTACTTACAATTGATTTTTGAGGGTAATATAATGTATGTGAAAATGTATCAAATCTATGATTTATATCAGATGTATGAATCCCTATAGCCTGCTTACCCATAGCAGATTGATATGTATTGCGGGGCGCTTGATTATGATTTGCAAATGGAATACATGATGCCAAAATTCCTAAAATTAAAGATGGAGAAATTTCACAATATGTATATAATTTATCTGTTAAATTTTTAATATCTGGACAAATAATAATGTTATTTACTTCATATATATCAATATATTCTATGATATTTTTTTTATCAGGTAATTCAAGCAATAAATCATCCCATTTTAAATTTTTTTCTGATAAATTTTTTTGAATATTTATATTGTATAATAATTTATTATTATTTAATTTTAATAATGGACGAATACATCTACCTCTATCAGTATAAATGTAAAATATGTTATTTTTATAGTCAATATAAAATGAAATATATATATTAATAATACATTTACTCCTATTTGTTTTTAACATTTTTAATAATTTTGTAGCATCTAATACATAACCTATCCAATCTCCATTAATCAATACCTTTGTATTTTTAATTTTATCGTATGTAAATATATCTATATTTTCAAGCTTTTCAATATATTTGTCAATATAGTATCTTACAGGTTCAGAACTATATTGATGCGTTATTTCACATGAATTTGATAAGTTTTTAACTAAGCCAATTGATTGACCTTCGGGTGTTTCAGATGGACATATATATCCCCATGATGTTGGGTGTAATTTTCTAGGAGGAATTAATTTACCAGTTACATCTCCGCCAGTTGATACCCTTCTAATATGGGAAATATTACTAGAATATGTTAGACGATTTAATACCTGAGATACGCCAGATTTATTATTTGAAACATTACTTTTAATACCCCAATTCCCAGTTGCTAAACTGCTTTTAATAGTTGTTTCTAAATAACTTGTTTTTAAAATTTTAGAAAAGTTTGTTTCATTAATAATATTTACAAAATCATGTGTAATATTACACATTTTTGTTTCAATTTCATTTTTAATTAAAACTTTTGAATCTTTGAAAATTTTATTATAACATAAATAAGCAATATTTGCTAATAATATTCCTGGTGTTTCAATTCTTTTATGAATATAACTATCGCGGTCTGCTACAGTATCTATTTTTAAATAACATTTTAATAATTTATTAATCATTAAACCTAGATACAATACTTTCTTTTCTTTTGTTTTAATATGGGGCAAAATATTTACAATTATATTATTATTGATATATTCAATTTTATTTTCTTCAGATATATTATAATAATTTGTATTTAAATTATCAATAATATATCTATAGGCATCTAATTCATTTGTAATATTTTGTATTTTTTCAAATGATGGTAATAATATACTAGTCATGATTTTATCTAATTTTTCATCTGAATTATCAATAATATTATATAATATTTCTTTATCTGTTATGCAGCCAAATAATTTAAATATTACAAACACTGGTAATGGATTTACAATACTTGGAACATTAATATAAATTTCATTATTATAAATACTTGGTTTATTTGTAATTTTAATACTAATACATTTAGGAATACAAAATTTATTTTCATCAATAGATCGTATTTCTGATACATATGAAAATTTATCTTTTTTACTTTCAAATACTTGAATAATATTAGATGCAATTTTTTCTTGAGATATAATCACTTTTTCATTTCCATTAATAATAAAATATCCTCCAATATCGTATTTACAAGATGGTTTACGATTGTATTTTGTATTCATACAAAATTTTGAACCAACCATAATTGGCACCGAACCAATTATTATATTTTTAAATTGTTTATCAGGGAATATAGTTGTTTTGCCATTTTCAACAATTTCTAATGAAATATTTATATCAATTAAAATATTTGACATATATGAATAATTTCTTAAAATTGCAATATTAGGGTATAATATTTCCTCAACACCATTATTTTCATTAAATTTACAATCATCAATAATAATTGTGTCTGTCAATAAATGCATTTTAATACATTTAATTTTACTATCATTCATATTTACAACAATTGGTGAAAATTGATTTAATATATTTGGTAAAATATTTTCAATAAAATCATCATAGGATTCTAGTTGATGTTTTGATAATATATTTTCTTGATTGAAATATGCCTGAATAATCGGTTCAGTTGATAATTCAGACATATGATTAATTATAATTTATCGAAATAACTTTATATATTTTTCAAATTTAAATTTGTATTAATTGAATTAAATTAAATATATTTATATATTATATGGATAATAAATTATCACAATTTAAAAAATTATCACAATATAATAATGGAAATAATATTATACCAGAAAATCAAATAAATAATTCGACTAAATCAAGTAAATTTATTTATTTTCTAATATTTTTTATTATACCAGTTATTATTATTACTCTAGTCATTGTTAATTTTATTTCAAAAGATGGAAAATATAAAAAATTAGTATTTCCACCATATGATTTTAAAAATGGTTCGGGGGCAAAACCTAAAGGCATTATACCCGATGGTATAACCGGTGGTAATGGATGCACAAATGCAGGTGGAGTTGAAAAATGTGGTTGTCCAATATTACATTTTGATAAAAGTGATCATCCAGATTTAAGCAGTGGATGTCCTTCTACATTTTCACCTGCCCTTAAAAAGGGATGTGGTAATGATGCTACTTTATCTGAACAAATGATGGCTTGTTATGATGTCCGTAATTGTGAATTTGAAAAAAATCGTTTTACCCATAATAAATGTAATCGAATGTTTTATAATACATGTCCAGAAATGTGGAGTGAATTAAGTCTAGCTGATCAAAAAAATATATGTAGTAAAGCTGATAAATCATATAAAACATTAAATCCAAAAAATGGATGTAAATTTAATAAAAGTGTTCTCGGTAATACATGCAAATATTACTAAATTCTATAATAATAAGACATTTGATTACATAAAATTATTTTATCTCTATCAGTCATATTTTTAGGACAACCTAATTCTTCTATTTTTTTAATATTTTTATCTATACAACTTGTACAATTACTAATCTCTCCTGTTAATTCTGTATTTGTACTACATATATTATTATCTTTTAATTTTGATGGACAATCTATAACCGATTGTATTTCTTCATCTGTTATAGGTTTTACTATTTGTTCGCATTTTGCTTGATCTACTTCTGACCCGGAACCACACCAAATATCTCCTTCAGGACATCCAGATTCGCCTTTTTGCATTGCAGCATAATCTGGTTTTTTTCCACTTGGTTGGCATGTATCAATTTTAACTTGATTTTTTGATAAACAATTTTGACACGATTTTACATCTTTAACATCTTTTCCTTTACAATATTTCTTTGCATAATATTGGCATCTTGTAAAATCTGAATTTTTATAAGAATCTACTGTTGTTTTACATTTATTTTCACACTCTTGTACTGTATCATATGTCCCGGAAACATTTATAGTAATCTTTTTAAAATCTGTTCCAGCACCCCAATAATTTTTATCGCCGGGTCCAGGTCCTGCGCCTGGTAATAATGATGCTAATTCAGCACCACCTAAATCCCCACCAACTGTACTTGCTGCACCACCAGCAATTGCGCCTTTTATACCTATAAATTTATATAAATAACCACCAAAATATAAACCTAATCCAGCACCTATAGCAGCACCTAAATATGGTAATACTTCCATAGCTAATTGTCCAAAACTACCAACTTCGGTATATTTACCAGTTGCTGGATCTGTTATTTTTGAATAACCACTTATACAATTATTATACCCTGTTCCTTCAGATGTTTTACAATTCCATTTCGTTGGCATACATATTTTTGGTATTCCAGAATCTGGATTTTTACCCTGACAAGTCATTGGTATATTATATGATTGACAACAATCATTATCTGATACACACTGGTTAAACATTAATGCTTTTTTCCAAGGGAATAGTTCACCGCCCTTTCCTGGTATTATTTTAGGCCATCTACTATCACAACCGAACGGCCATACAGAAAACATACCAAGAAAACTAAATATTATACTAATAATTGATATAAATGATAATATACCACCAATATATTTAATAATAATTTCATCTATAGTTAATAAATATATACTCAATATAAATAGTAATATACTACAAACCAATAAACTTCTATACCAAATTGATAAATATTCTAATGGATTCATTATATTATATAATATATTATATTATAATTTTAATTTTTATCATCTATATCATCCAAAAAATCTGTCATTAATGTTTCAGTATCTTTATCTTCGGTTTGTGTACCCATATTATTTGATATACTTGGACTATATACATTATCTACAACAGATTTTTCTGGTATTAAGTTTTCTACTTCATTATCAACAACATTATCTACAACATTATCTACAACATTATCAACCACATCATCTACAACATTATCTACATCTACATCAACAACATTATCAACAACATCATCATCTTTTTTTACCATTTTAATTTTATCAATTTTAATATCTAATGGTAATTTTTTTGGCGAATCATTTTCTTTTTCAATTAAATCTTCAATACCATCTTCAAATTCAATTTTATCCATTTCAACAGTTTCATCTATCTTATATATTATACATTTGTCTAAACCATTACATATTGATGGTTTAGATACTTCATAATTTTTGAATTTTTTATTAAATTGTCCAATTATACCATCATCTACAATTGGACCAGCTTCAATTAATCTATCATATTCAGCTCTGTTTAATTTTAAAAAATCTGTTTGTAATACTCTTCTACCAGGATCTAATGATAATTCAATTGCTATATTTCTTTGTAATTTACCCCATGATACACCAGCAATTCTGTGACCTTCCATCAATTCTGCAACTTTTAAAAAATTTTGTAAAGTTGAAACAATCCCTGCTAAAATATTAACACCACCAACAATTGCAGATGCTATACTTTTACTTTCTGGTGGAACAAATGAATCCATACCAACATTTGCTGCACCAGTTAATGTTGATAATATAATTACAGGTATAGAAAAACAATAATACCATGTTCTATAACTTTTTTCACTTCTACCATGTAACCATCTATAACAACTTGCTTTTTCAGACCATTCTGCTAATAATTTCTCACATTCATCTGTCCACTCATCTTTTTCTGTATTTTTAACACTTTTAATAATTTTTTTACTCATTTACTATAAATATATATATTATTTTACGAAAAAAAACAAATTATAATTTTTTCTTAATTAAAATTAACATATATATTTCTTTTTACATTTCTTTGAACCAAGGTTCTGTAATACTTTTAAACCTTTCTAAAATAAGTACATCTAATTCATTTAGCTCACAATATTTGTAAGCATTAATAATCATTAGAATTGTGAAAGCATCATCAATATCATTTACCCAGAAATCGGAATACCTATTATACATACTCATTTCAGATAAATAATTGCGAATCATTTCTTTCGTGCCATTTTCTCTATCATCTAATGCTTCAAAAATTTGATTATATACTTTTGGCATTGAACCAGGTTTTAAAATATAGAATACTTGTGAAACATCACAATCTTTATATGACGGCTTCCGGAAATATAAATAATTAAATCCAGGATTAGGTTGCCATTCTTTGCCATTAATTACAACTGGTTGTAACATGGATTCTCCCTCAACTTCTGCTCTATGAAATTCACACTCTGGTGTTACAATATAAGGTTTCATAAATGATTTATCATACATTTCAGGATGGTATTTGAAATTCAGAATATTCATAAATCCAATCATATCTGCCATATATGTATTAAATCTTGCTCCTTCTGATGACATCCGAATCTTTTTCATGTGCTCCATAGTAATACCATGACCATCTAGAAATTTTGCCATAATGGCGGTCCCATGTATATATAAAGTATTGTCATTCTGATTATTCAATACTTCAATTAAGCCATTTTCCAATAGTTTGAATGTCATATACCTATCTGCCCTCGAAACAGCAGTAATTACTACAGGATTTTTATTTATATTTTTCTTATATTCCCTAAAAACATCCAACCATCTTTGAACCACTACATTATTTTGATCCATATCATGTTTATAGCGAAAGTTTGATGCAACATCACCCATACCTAATTCATTTGGCATTGCTGGTAGAAATAGTGTGGTATCTGGCATACTTAGTTTACCTATCATATTTGATAACATTTCATCTGTTCCTAGAAGTGCAGAAGCAAGTTCAATAATGTTTCCTCCGAAACGATTGCCGCATACGATTTCATTGAATTCAATTGTTTTGTTCATTCTGTATGATTTATAGTGATTTATAGTGTATGATATAGAGATTAATACATTTCAAATTTATTTTTAAATTTACCATCCAAATTAATTTATATTAATACTAATTTACCATTAAATTAATTTATATTAATATTATAAGTATGACTGATTGGAAAGAAAAATATAAAGAAAAAAAGTATACAGAAATAATTGATATGTTTTTAAAAGATGGTGCAAGTCCTAATATTAGAACAGACGATAAAGATAGTAAAACACTTTTATATTTAGCAGTAAATACTGAAAATGTAAATTTAGTCAGAACTATATTAGACGCTGGTGCAGACCCGAATTTACAGAATGAGGGTTATATACCATTAACTGGAGCATGTGAAGAAATTGATTTAGAAATTATGGAATTATTATTAGAACATGGCGCAACTCCAAATTCTGAGAATAATGGTGAACCAAATTTAAGTTGGATTTTTGGTAGTGATGAACCAATTAGTAAAAAATTAAATGGTACAAAATTATTATTAAAATATGGTTATGATCTTAATCAAACAGATATACATGGCGATCTCGACAGATCAATATTTGATATTACTGATAATGATGATAATATAGAAATTATCAAATTATTATTAAGTCATGGTTTAAATCCAAATAATGAAAAATTTACTAATAATATATTAAATATTCCTTCTGAAAAAGGTGCAGTTGAAATTGTAAAATTATTATTAGATATGGATACAGATCCTAATAAAATATATAAATATACCATTGAAATGCCATTAAAACATGCAGCAAAAAATAATAATATAGAGATAGTAAAATTATTATTAGATAGGGGAGCAGATCCAAATATAGCACCTAATAATGATGTACCATTATTAGAGGCTATAGATAATCAAAATTTAGAAATTATGTTATTACTATTAGATGGGGGCGCTGACCCATATTATATTTGGATGGATCAATATTCTGAAAAAAAATATAGTATGTTGCAATATGCTAAAATATATAGAAAAAATAGAGCATTGCAATTATTAGAATCTTATATTTTAGAAAAAGAAATAGAGCAAAATACTATACAACGTTTAGCAACTGGTGAGGCATTAGATCCACGTTTAGGAGAAGATTCAGTATTAGGATATATTGATGAACCTAGTCTATTTGAACAAATCGCGAGTCATATACCAGAATATAATAGTAGATATGCCCCAGATGTCAGTAGACGTATGATGTCAGAAAAAGAGCAAACGGGTAAAGGCAAATATGGTGGCAGACGTAGTAGCAGAAGCAAACATGGTAAAAAACTTAGTAAAAGAAAAATACGAAATAATTACAGATTTTACTGATTTTAATTTTATATAAAATTTTATATTTATACTAATATAAATGGCAGAATATCATATTGATCATATATTAAATGATATAGATGAAATATTAGATAATCCAATATTAGAAAGTATTAATAGTATAACAAATGAACTAGATATGAATAGACCGGTGACTCAGAGATTTAATGACT
>Ga0307986_10002877_pt1 | contig 12167 bp, 15 predicted proteins | sample EllFjometageno82_FD_203170 | JGI IMG/M metagenome (GOLD analysis project Ga0307986, IMG submission 203170) | Marine microbial communities from Ellis Fjord, Antarctic Ocean - #82 | ecosystem: Environmental > Aquatic > Marine > Unclassified | place: Southern Ocean | collected 2014-10-09
CTGTGTATATTACTTTTAAATTTTTTCATAAAGCTGATAAAGAAAAAAAAAGTGTTTTTGAAACAGGAAATTTTAATCCTGCAAAAATATTTGTAGTATTTTTTTTAATTTTCTTTATTTTTATTTTTACTAAAGGCATACAGGTCCTTACAAAAACTCAATCCTACACTATCAAATACGACGGACCTGAAAAAACAACTCTTCAAAGAATAAAAGATTTCGTTAAATAAAATATTAAATGTCAAAAAAAATATTTGTTGTTTACGGACATCATAATACCAAAACATCCTTTAATTCATCAATTCGAGATACTTTTATACATGAAGCAAAAAAGTATGGCCATGAAATTGACCTAATAAATCTTCATGAAGAAAAACAATTAAATTTCTTTGACGGAAGCCCTCCGAACGAACAAGTTCTTGATTATAGAAAAAGATTGGAAAGATCTGATGTAATGTTTTTAATTTCACCTTGCTACAATCTTAGAGCAAGTGCTATTATGGAGAATTGGATTGATCTAGTGCTTGCACCCAAATGGTTTTTTGCCTTTAAAAGAGTTGTTGGTAATTGGGGTTACCCTGTCGCTGGCGCTATGAAAAATAAATTAGCTATTATGTCAATGTCATATGGAGGAAATATTTTTTCTATTCAAACGTGGTTTCAAAATATGCCCTTTAGAAGAATTAAAGCGGGTGTTCTTAAGCTTGGTGGAATGAAGATCGAATACGCAAGATTTTACGAAGTACTACCTGGCATGAAAGAAGAAAAATTTAAAAAAGATATGGATAAAGTAAAAAAATTAGCGAGACAGTTATAAAAGCAACATAAATTAGAAAGTATTTTTGAAAAAAGGAAGACCTCCATCTGAAGTTTCGTCACAAGCACTTTTAGACGTTGCTAAATCTATAAGTTTTAATGCAAAAAATTATATTCCAAAGGATGGAGCAATTTTTACATTATTTAGGATAGAAATTTTAGCAGGATTAACGGTAGCTTTAGCTTTAGTCCCCGAAGCTATTGCGTTTGCATTTGTAGCTGGTGTTACTCCTTTGTCTGGTCTTTATGCAGCATTTATAGTTGGAATAATTACCGCATTAATTGGTGGACGACCAGGAATGATTTCAGGTGCTACAGGTGCACTGGCAGTTGTAATGGTTGCTCTTGTTGCGGATCATGGTGCACAATATTTATTTGCAACAGTAGTTTTAATGGGCTTACTACAATTAATTGCTGGTATTTTTAAATTAGGAAAATTTATTAGAATGGTGCCCCAACCAGTTATGTTAGGATTTGTTAATGGGTTGGCAATTGTAATTGGTATTTCTCAAATAAGTCAATTCAAAACAATTAATTCATTAGGAGTTTCAGTTTGGATAACAGGAAATACATTAATCTATTCAGTCGGATTTGTTATATTAACTATGTCAATTATTTGGTTGTTGCCCAAAATAACAAAAGCATTACCAGCTACATTAGTTGCAATTTTACTAACTACTGCATTAGTTTTGGCATTTAAAATTGATATCCCAAGCGTGGGTGACCTTGCCAGTGTTAAAGGCGGTTTACCAAACTTTTTAATTCCTAACGTCCCATTAAATTTAGAAACTTTAAAAATTATTTTACCATATGCATTTATATTAGCAGCCATTGGATTAATTGAAAGTCTATTAACACTTAATCTAGTGGGTGAAATTACAAATAAAAGAGGTGGAGCAAGCCAAGAATGTTTAGCACAAGGTGTAGCAAACACAGTAACAGGTTTTTTTGGAGGCATGGGAGGTTGTGCGATGATTGGACAATCAATGATCAACGTTAAGTCCGGAGGAAGAACACGTATTGCAGGAATTGCAGCAGCTTTATTTTTATTAATATTTATTTTATACACTTCCTCTCTAATCGAGATGATACCTATAGCTGCCTTAGTAGGAGTTATGTTTATGGTTGTCATTGGTACTTTTGCTTGGAACTCATTAAAAATACTTTTTTTAGTTCCAAAAAGTGATGCAATTGTAATTATCCTTGTCACAGCTGTAACAGTAGCCGCAGATTTAGCGGTAGCAGTAATTGTTGGAGTAATCTTCTCTGCTTTAGTGTTTGCTTGGGAATCTGCTTCAAGAATTAGAGCAATTGAAAGACCATCAATAAGAGAAAAAGGAGCCAAAGTTTATGAGATTGAGGGACCACTTTTTTTTAGTTCGACTAATAGTTTTCTAGAAATTTTTAAACCAGCAGAAGATCCTACTGTTATTATTATTGATTTTGCTAGATCAAAAATAATTGACCAGTCAGCTTTAAAAGCAATCGAAGATATTGCTGATAAATATAATGCAATTGGAAAAAAAGTTAAACTTAGACACTTAACTAAAGACTGCCATAAACTACTTAGTAAAACTGGCCAACTTGTGGTCGATAGTGATGATGATCCAAAGTATGGAATTGCTGTTGATTATGATGTAAAATTAGGAATATTTGGTAGGTAAAAAAATTATAATAAACTCTAAGATAATTTCAAATACTAGTTGTATATTTCAATTAATTAACTCAATATCAACAGATGATTGAGTCAGACTTCTTGCAGAAATTAATTTTTATAGTAAATTCATAATTATAAATGAAAAATTTAAAAGTTAAAAAAAAATTAAAAAAGTTTAAAAAAAGTTTTTCCTCAAAACTTACATTTAGTAAATTAACTAAAAAAGTTAAATTTAATCTAGATAAAACCTATAAGAAATTAAGTACTAAGAAAAAAAAAGTTAAAAAATTTAAAAACATAAGAACATCAGCTCAATTAAAGATACAACAAAAAATTAGAGAACAAATAGCCAAACAAAAACACAGGGAAAAAATAGCTAAAATTCAAGCTGTAAAAATTCGAAACCAAGAAAGGCAAAGGGTAAAAGACGAAGAGTTAAAAATAAAAAAAAAAGAACTAAGCTTAAAAGTAGAAGAATTAAAATTAAAAGTTGCAGACCAAAAACTGAGAGAACAAGCGGAACAAAGATTGCAGAGTCAGGAAAAGAGAAAAAAAGATGAGGAAAGAAGAATTAGACTAGAACAAAAAAGATTAAGAGACGAAGAGTTAAGATTAAGAATTGCGTCCGAAAAAAGAATTAGTGACGAAGAACAAAGAATAAGAGATGAAGAGAAAAGAATAAGAGATGGCGAAGAGAGAAAAAGACTCGAGGCGGAAAAAAAAGTTAAGGATCAAGAACAAAGCATAAGAGATGAAGAGCAAAGATTAAGAGACGCGGAAGAGACAAAAAGACTTGATGCAGAAAAAAAAGTTAAGGATGAAGAGCAAAAAGTTATGATGGAAGAAGATGAAAAAAAGAGAAAAATTGAGGAGCAAAGAATAAAAGAATGGGAAATAAAATTTGATGCCGATCGAAAACAAAAAGATGAGGAACAAAATTTAAAAGAAGAAGAGTCAAAAAGAAAGGACGACGAAAGAAGGCAAAAGTTGGAACTAGATCTAAAAAATCCTGATAAAATGAATTAAATTCTTAATCTCTTTTAACAAATTTATTAATTAAAAATAAATATACACGATACGGTAAAACTCTTAAAAATTTTAAAAAAAGTGTTAATTCTTTGGGAAAGTGAATTTCAAAAGCGTTACTTTTAGTTAGGCCATTAAAAATTTTATTTGCTGCAAATTCTGGAGTTTTAATAAATGGCATATTGAATGTATTTTGACTTGTTAATGGTGTTTTTATAAATCCAGGAGAAATTAAAGAAATTCTTACATTATGTTTTTTAAAATCAAAATATAAACTTTCAGTTAAGTTTGTTAAAGCAGCTTTAGACGGACCGTATCCACTAGAATTAGGTAAACCTCTATAAGCAGCAATTGATGACACAATAGAAATATGCCCCTTTTTTTTATTTTTAAAATAATCTTCAACTGCTTTGATGCAATTTAAAACACCAAAAAAATTTATATTCATGATTTTTCTAATTTGTTCCTTATTTATTTCTTTTTCTAATTTTGGATCATATGCTCCACTACAAAAAATACATAAGTCTAAATCTTTAAATTTATTTAATATATCTGAAAAAACTTTTTTAGTTAAATTATCATCCGTAACATCAAGTGGAAAAGAAGATATATTTTCATTTTGAGCTAGTTCATCCAATAATTCTTTTCTTCTAGCAGATGCAGCTACTTGCCAATTTTCTTTTGCAAATTTTAAAGCAACTGCCTTACCAATGCCACTACTAGCTCCTGTAATCCAAATTTTTTTTTGTTTCACTGTCATAAATTATGTATATATCACTACATGACTAAAAATAAATACTTATCTTTTTTTTTAATACTAATTATTACTTTTATAGCATCTGCTATTGGTGGTTTTGTAACTACATCTTTCAAGGAACCGTGGTATTCAGAAATAATACTTCCAAGTTTTAATCCACCTAGTTGGGTTTTTGCACCTGTTTGGACATTATTATATATTCTAATGTCACTTGCTATTTGGAAAGTTTGGATTAATTTTTTTGATCAGAGAATTCTAAATATTTATTTTGTACATTTATTTTTTAACGCATCTTGGAGTGTAGTTTTTTTTGGATTTCATCAAATTGAATTAGCTTTATTAAATTTAATTATTATCTTATTTTTTATTATTATTTTATCAAAAATTTATTTTAAGAAAAATAAATTTAGCTTCTATCTTACGGTACCTTATTTATTTTGGTCTATTTACGCTTTCGTTTTAAATTTTTCGATTGTTTTTTTGAATTAGACTTTCTCTGCAAAATAGATCTATTAATAAAAGATGACAAAACAATTATGACAATACTACCTGAGACAACAGGAAACAAAATAAAATCATAGGACACGTCTGCAAATAATGCAATAAGTGGATTTGCAGCAGCTGGCGGGTGAACAATTTTTAAATACATCATTAACGTTACACAAAGGCCAACTGATAGACCTAATGATGCAAATGAAAGTCCAAAATATTGATTAAAGAAAATACCAACACTAACACAAAGTAAATGACCAAAAAAAACATTCTTTGCTTTAGCAAACTCACTTTCATGAAAGACAAAAACAATTAACGCAGAAGAACCGAATGAAAACATCAACCAAACTCCGATAGATGACTCAAAAGTTAGTACCGCAAGTACAGAAATAACAAAAGCCGCTGATAAACCGTTGAATAAGGGTTCTAATTTTTTCATTTTAATTTTTTTCTTTACGTTATATACAATAAATAGTTTTTTAAAACTCAATAACTTATTAATAAAACAAATTAAAGAGTAAATTAAAATGATCTCATTATTTTTAAGTAGAATAATCCGCTCAGTTAAAATAGACCCTGAGGTTTTTAATGAAGTTAAAAAAGATAAAAATGCAACCTTATCAGCTGCTATTGTAGTTATGCTATCTAGTACAGCTGCAGGAATTGGAGCAGCGTCGCTGGGTGGTGGAAACTTCATATTAGCACCTATTTTTTCACTAATAAGCTGGTTTGTTTGGGCATACATTGTTTATTTTGTTGGAGTTAAATTGTTTCCAGACTCAAGAACAAAGACTACTCAATTTTCTCTTTTAAGAGCTATTGGATTTTCTAGTGCGCCAGGAATAATTAGAATTTTTGCTTTTAACGAAGGATTAATGGTTGTTACATTTATTGGATCAGCTTTTTGGATGTTAGCCTGCATGGTCGTTGCAGTTCGAGAGACGCTAAACTACAAGAGTCTGTGGAAAGCTTTTGGTGTAGTAATTATTTCTTGGTTCGTTCAAGCATTTATTCTTTTAGCTATTCTTTCCGTGACTAGAAATTTTTAAATAGGGAATAAAGTCTTTGAAGTTTTGCAACTATCACACATCTTATATCCGTGCATAATTAAATTAGATTTTACATTTACATCTTCTTTCTTACATAACTCACAAATATTATTCATTTCAACATAATTTAAAACTTCATTTGATTTAATCGAATCATTTTCAAGATATTTTAATTGATAGCAGTCTGAACAAAGAAATTTCACATCGCCACAATTACTAACTTGAGTAAGAATGGTCTCGCTCTCCCCACAATCATCACAGCTTGGTAGTTTTTTCATAAATTAAATAATACCTTTAATTTAAAGAAAACTATATAATTAATATATGAAAAAAGTTATTTTTTTTATAATTATTTTATTTAATCTTAATACATTTATTTCTTTAGCTGGCACACCTATCGTGACTTCAGAAGACAGTGAAAATGAATATAAAAAAGCTTATTTTGCAGGTGGATGCTTTTGGTGTATGGAGGAATCATATGACAAAGTTAAAGGAGTTATAAAATCGGTATCTGGATATTCGGGGGGTCATATAAAAAATCCAACTTACAAACAAGTTATTTACAAAGACACAGGACACGTGGAAGCTATCGAAGTTTATTACGACCCTAAGTTAACTAGTTACGAAGAGTTATTAAAAGTGTTTTGGGTAAATATAGATCCTTTTGATGCTAAAGGGCAATTCTGCGACAAAGGAAAAAGTTATAGATCAGTTGCATTTTACCAAGACATAAAGCAAAAAAAACTTATAGAAAATTCAATAATCAGTATTGAAAAAAAATTTAATAAGAAAAAAATTGTAACTCTAGTTTGGGAATTTGAAAAGTTTTATCCCGCAGAAGATTATCATCAAAACTACTATCAAAATAATTTTTTAAGATACCTGGCATATAAATCTAGCTGTCAAAGAGAAAAAATATTAAATAAAATATGGAATTAAAAAAATACTTTATATTTGTTATCATATTAAATTTTACAAATTTTTTATACGCGGATATTATTAAACCTAGCAAAAATTTAACCGCTTATGATGTAATTAAAATACAACTGAACGCATTAAAAAAAAATAATATGCCTAATAAAAACTCTGGAATTAAGCAAACTTGGGTATTTGCACATCCTGAAAATAAAAAAATTACAGGACCGTATGAAAGGTTTCAAAAAATGTTACTTGGTGATCAATATAAAGTTCTAATAAACCATGAATCTCATAAAATTAAATTAATCATAAATTCTAAAAATAAATATATTTATAACGTTGAATTAATTTCTAGTGATAAAAAGATGTATTTTTATGAGTGGCATTTAGAGAAAAGTACTAACAAGAACTGCAATAACTGTTGGTTTACAACCTCTGTTTCACCTCCAACTAACAAAGGAGATATAATTTAATGAAATTTCATACCTCTAGAGAGAAAGCCTTAGAGTCTTTAGATATTTTTATAAACAATGATATTGTAAATTATTCATCAAAAAGAAATTATGATTTTAGTCCAATTGAAAGACAAAACGTTTCTTGCTTATCTCCCTATATTTCACACAGACTTATTAACGAGTATGAAATTTCAAAAAAAGTTTTAAGTAAACATCCGTATCAAAAAGTTGAAAAATATATTCAAGAAATTTATTGGAGAATTTATTGGAAAGGTTGGCTAGAGCTTAGACCTGAAGTATGGACCGATTTTATAGAAGATTTAAAAACAATCGAGGAGAGTGAAAACTACTATCTAGCAATTAATGGACAAACTAAAATTGAATGTTTTAATGACTGGGTAAAAGAAATTAAAGAATATAACTATTTACATAACCATACGCGTATGTGGTTTGCAAGTATTTGGATTTTTACTTTGGGGTTGCCCTGGCAAAAAGGTGCAGAATTTTTTATGAAGCATTTACTTGATGGTGATGCTGCATCAAATACTTTAAGCTGGAGATGGGTTGGAGGTTTACAAACAAAGGGAAAACACTACCTTGCGCAATCTTGGAATATTGGTAAATTTTTAAACAAACAATATAAAAATATTGAACTCAAAGAAAATGCCCCCTCCTTAATTGATAACAGAGAATATAAAATATCACCAATTCAAATACAAAAAAATAAAAGTAAAAACGATTATTTAATAGTTTTTGAAAATGATTTAAGTATAGAGAACTTAAAAATAAAAGACTATAAAACAATTTATTTTACTTTGCTTGACAACAAAAACAGATCAATAAAGCTAGATTCCAAAGTTTTAAATTATAAAAAAAATATCATGAAAGATCAATTAAATAAAACTGATAATAATTTTAAATTTATCAATGAAAACAAGACAGAAGAACTATTAGAAAATTCAAAAAATTTTGATATTGTTTATCCTTCGATAGGTGAAAATATGTCTTTTTTAACAAAAATGGTTAAAAAAAATAAATTGATTATAAATTTTATTACTAGAGACGAAGATGTATTCTGTTGGAATTTTTCAAATAAGGGGTATTTTAATTTTAAGTCAAACATACCTAAAATATTAGCAAAATTTCAATTAAATTAATTTGATCCGGAACATTTTTTTGAACAGTATTTAACTCTATCCCAATTCAGCTTCCATTTTTTTCTCCAGCTAAAAGACCTCTTACAGATAGAACAAATTTTTTTAGGTAGATCGAACTTTTTCATTACATATTTTTAAGTTGATCTTTATTTTTCAAAAACAAAAAATAAGCAACAAATTCATAAATGTAATGAAAAATAAAAAATAATGGTTTTATTTTAAGAATCTTGTAGAGAATATTGTATCTAGGTATCTTAGACCAAACAACTAAGAAAGCAGCAGCTCCTGAAATTACCCTACCATCTTCAATTAAGTGCAATCTTCTTAAAAGTTCAGATGGTGTTTTTGAAGTCATTAATTGAGCCTCTTTGTTGTTTGTAATATCTATCCACTCCAAATCACTATTTGAAATCTTTTTATAATGATTTATTTCCAATCTACAGACTTTGCATGAATCATTAAAAAATACTTTAATTGGCATATGTGTTTTCTTTTATAAACTTTTTAGCTGCTGTAAATATTCTTTCTTTTCTTTCTTTATCAATCTTTTCTAATATTTTTACCATCATAGATAGTCGAAAATTTGCTTGAAAAAATTTTTTATTTTTTTCTATAAAATTCCAATAAAGCCCATCCATTACATCGCACCAAGGACCTTTTTTGAAGTCCATCATTTTTAAAAAATAACTTGATCCACAAATATAAGGCTTAGTAGCAAATATGCCCCCGTCACTAAATAATCCCATACCATAAACATTTGGACTCATTACCCAATCAGATGAATCTACAAACATTTCCATAAACCACTTGTAAACTTCTCTAGGCTCAACCTGACAAAGATTCATAATATTAGAAAGTATCATCAATCTTTCAATATGATGAGACCATCCGTGATTGATTGCATTCTTAATCGCATAATCGAGAGGTTCTAAGCCAGTTTCACCTTTGTACCAATTTTTATTCATTTTATTTTTATGATTAAAAAAATTAGTTTTTGTTAATCGTTCATCATAGTTTTGATAAATACCTCTCATGAATTCTCTCCAGCCAATAATTTGTCTTGTGTATCCTTCGAGTGAATTAAGTTTAACTTTATCTTCTACTTTTTTTAATTTTTCTAGAATTTGATTTGGAGTAATTAACCCGATATTTATTAAAGGACTTAAAGCGCTATGAAATAGTACATTTGATTTTTGGCTTACAGCATCTTCGTAGTCACCAAATAGATTAAGTTTATTCTTTATAAAATTATCTAACCAAATTTCAGCACTATCTCTTGTTGTTGGCAGCCAAAAGCTTTCAGTAGTTCCAGGATGACTTTTAAACTCTTTTTCTATAATCGGTGCTAATGTTTTAGTGTGTAAAGTATTTTGGACTTTTGGGCTGTCAGGTAATGAAATATCTTTCGGTAATTTCTTTCTATTTTCGTCATCAAAACTCCATTTGCCACCCTTAGGTTTTAAATTGCTATCAACCAACACACCCAATTTTGTTCTATTAGATTTATAAAAGTTAGCCATAAACGGCTTCTTATTTTTATCTAAATAATCTTTAAATTCTTCACGGCTTGTTAGAAACATTGGGCTTTGTATAATATTTATTTTAATTTTATTTTTTTTAAAAAAAGTAAAAATTTTCTTTTCAAAAAACTTATCTTCAATTTCAAACAAACTTACTTCTTTAATTTTTTTTTTAATAATAAATATTTCTAATTTTTTCTCATAAGAAACTCTAAAATCTTTTTTTATTGAATAGTAATTAACATTAAATTTTTTAGTTTTTAATTCATCAGAGTAGGATCTCATTGACGACAAGAACAATAGAATTTTTAACTTATGATGCTTCTCATAAGTGCACAAGCCATAGTCTTCACACATAAAAAAACTATGATCTCTATAGTTTTTTAAGTACTTAGGATCAAATAACTGGTTACCTAAAATTAAAAAAAGCTTCATAAATTAAGCATATCCTATGCCCCTTAAATATATACGTGACAATAGATGCCCTAAGAAATGCTATATTTTGTGATATGTTAATAACATGAAAAAGCTTATTTTAGGTGCCACCGGATCAATCGGCTCTGCTCTAGCAAAAAAAATAGTTAATGATGGTGGACAAGTTCACTTAGTGGGAAGAGATAAATCAAGTTTATCAGCATTAGCAGCAGAACTTGATTCTACTTTTACGACATGTGATGTTTTAGAAGAAAACTTTTCAGAAAAAATTATCAATGATCTAGGTGAAACACCAATAAATGGCCTAGCTTACTGCGTTGGTTCTATAGATTTAAAATCGTTAAAACTTTCTAGGAAAAAAGACTTTTTAGATTGTTTTAGTTTAAATTTGATTTCAGCTACTGAAATAATTAGAGCTACACATGAAAAATTAAAAGAGAGCCAAGGTGCAATTGTTTTATTTTCAACAGTTGCTGCCCAAAAAGGTTTTACTAATCACAGTATTATCTCTTCTGCTAAAGCAGCAGTTGAAGGCTTAACAGTTGCATTAGCCGCAGAGTTTGCACCAAATGTTAGAATAAACTGCATCGCACCAAGCTTAAGTAAATCAAAAATGGGAGAATTTTTATTAAACAATGAAAAAATTGCTGAAGGTATTGCTAAACTTCACCCCTTAAAAAGACTAGGCGAGGGATCAGACTTCTCATCAATTGCTAAATTTTTAATTAGCAATGAAAGTTCATGGATAACAGGTCAAATAATAGGAGTAGATGGTGGCAGATCATCAATTGCATAACATGATTAAAAAATTTATTTTTACAATTACATTTTGTTTATTTACGCAAGTTTCATTTTCAGCAGGCGACAGTAGTTCGGGCTCTGACAGTAGTTCGGACTCTGACAGTTATTCAGATCCACAAAAAGCTGCGCAAAATTTTGTAAAACGTGGAAAAAAACTAGAGTCAAAAGGTAAAAACAAAAAAGCCTTAAAGTTATACAATAAAGCTTATAAAAAATTATTAGAAGCAAACAAAGCAGATAATAGAAATCCTGATATATTAAACTATCTTGGTTTTACACTTAGAAAAGCTGGAAAATACGAACAAGCAGAAAAATATTATTTACAGGGTTTAGAAATTAAACCAAATCACAATGGTATAAACGAATACCTAGGTGAACTGTATGTGAAAACTCAAAGAATAGACTTAGCCAAAGAAAGATTAGCTGTATTAAAAGATTGTAACTGTGATGAGTACAAGGAACTAAAAGAAGTAATAAACAGCAATTAAGATAAATCTAAAGCGTGTTTCTTTAATTTTTCAATTGGAATTAATTTTAAAGTTTTAATATTAGTTTTCTTTAAATAAATTGAGCATGCCGCATCTTCCTCTACAGCTCTAGCATACCATGTTGCACAAACACACCAAGAATCTCCATCTTTTAAACCCAAAAAGCCAAATTCTGGATGAGGAGTTATTAAATCGTTACCTGCTTCTTTAGACCAAAGTAAAAATTTATCAGTAACTTTTGCACAAACTGTGTGAAAGCCTTTATCAGCATCATCAGAATTGCAGCAACCATCTCTATACCAACCAGTGACTGGATCTTGGGAACAGTCTTCTAAAGGCTCACCAAAGACATTTTTTTGTTTTTTATCACTCATTTATGAAACACATTAGCAATATTTGAATCTATTTCCACATTAAAAGAAAATGATCTTCGTTCACCTTCAACAGAAAAAGGATAAGCTGTATGCATTAGATAATTTGGAAACAAAATCACATCCCCTACCTTAGGATTATGATTAAAAACACTATTATTCAAAAACATTTTACTTCCATTGATAAAATCAATTGAACCATTAGTTTTCAATTTTTTTTTATCT
>Ga0307986_10002878_pt1 | contig 12167 bp, 14 predicted proteins | sample EllFjometageno82_FD_203170 | JGI IMG/M metagenome (GOLD analysis project Ga0307986, IMG submission 203170) | Marine microbial communities from Ellis Fjord, Antarctic Ocean - #82 | ecosystem: Environmental > Aquatic > Marine > Unclassified | place: Southern Ocean | collected 2014-10-09
AAGTAGGTTAGCTTCACAAATTAAAAAAGATAATATTTCTCAAGAGACATTATACAAAAACTCAAGTGTAATTAAAAATTCTAAAAACTCAAGTATAAGTGCGAATTCTATATCAGAGGTTACTGGTATTCCGAGAGCCACATGTATTCGAAAACTTAAAACTTTAGTTAAGTTAAAAATGATCTCACAAGATAAGATTTCAAAAAGATATTATCTGAGTCCGCAGAGTTTATCGAACAACTTGATTTCAAAACAATTAACTGAAAAAGCAACTAAAATATTTAGTAAATTTTATTTTATTTGTCTAAGAGCGTTAACTACTAAACTTTTAAACTAATCATAGCAATAATTGCAAGACACAGCAGAGAGATAATAATAATTTTTATATTGCTGAATAAATTATTTTTTTTTGATTGATTTAATCTTTTGTTAAGATCGATCATATCTACTTTGTACTTTTTATCTTTATCTATGTGTTGAAAATATTTGAATTTTTCTTCTCCGATATCAAAAACAACATGCTCTCTAAGCTTCATAATAGTTAATATTCAATTATATCTTAGGAAGTGAGTCAATAGTTAAGTTAGGGTTTAGTATAAAATTAAGGAAATATTTACTGCTTCATATACTGAGTAATGCTTTTTCTTAATTTTTCAAAAATTTCATCAATATGTTTTTTTTCACAAATATAAGGAGGTGCCAAGACCAATGCATCAGCTGTGGCTTTAAAATTAACTCCATTAGCATAACCAGTTTTGTAAATTTGAAAACCTGCTTTTCCGGGTTTATCCTTTGTTCGAATGTCAATCCCACCCATCATGCCATAACCTCTAATACTCTCAATACAATCAAGATCTTTCAAAGAGTGTAAAGCATCTTGAAAATAAGGAGACATTTCTTTTACTCTTTTAAAAATATCCTCTTTTTCAAATATATCTTGGACAGCAAGAGCAGCTGCTACCGCAACCGGAATCCCTGAATACGTATAGCCATGAAATAATTCAATAGTTCCCTCTGGAGCTGCATTAACAATTGAGTCATAAATACCATCTCTAACCGCAACAACACCCATAGGTACGACTCCATTTGTTGTTGCTTTAGCCATAGTCATTAAATCAGGCGTTACTCCAAATTCTTGCGCAGCAAAAGCAGATCCTGTTCTACCCCAACCTGTAATCACCTCATCAAAAATTAAAAGAATGTCATGCTTGTCACAAATTTTTCGTAATTTATTTAAATATCCTTTTGGTGGAATCAAAGTTCCCGTTGATCCTGCAATGGGTTCAACAATGCATGCTGCAATTTCACCTTCATACTTATTTGCAATTATTTCTAAATCATCTGCAATTTCTGCGCCTGTGTCAGGCTGACCTTTAATAAACTTATGTTCAGGTAAAAAAGTATGACGCATGTGTTGCACACCTGGCATTAAAATACTTGCACACATTTCTTTATAATTATTAAAACCACCCACAGATAAACCTCCAATATTCATTCCATGGTAACTTCGATCACGACCTACAAATCTAAATTTTTTCTTAAGTTTCTTAGAAGCATGGTAAGCCATAGCAATTTTAATTGCTGATTCGACCGCAGTTGATCCACAAATAGTATAGAAAATTTTGTTTAAATCATCAGGTGTGTGTTTTGCAATTTGAGTCGCCAATACAAAAGATCCACCATAACCCTGATTAAAAGGTAAGACAAAATCTAATTCCCTTAATTGTTTACTAACTGCTTCAGCTATTTCTTCTCTACCATGACCTAAAGGATTGCAAAATAAACCTGAGCTTGCATCAATTAAGGTATTACCTTCGTGTGTTTTTAAATAAACCCCTTTTGCACTTGTAATTAATCTTGGATTTTTTTTAAAATCTTTATTAGCCGAAAAAGGCATCCAATGTTCGTTCAAAGAGTTAGGTATATTTGTTCTATGCGTACTCATTTTTAGTTTATAAATTAACGAATTGATTAAATTATTCAATCACTAATATACAAAAGTTTCTGTTATTTGAGTAGAATAATCTCTGTATAAACTAAATTCATGAAAAATTTAAAAAATTGGGACAAAAAAAATTGGTTATCTTCAGATACATACATTTCAAGCTTAAATCACTTTTTAAAAAAACAAATTAATTTTAACAAAGAGACAAAAATTTTAGATATCGGTTGTGGCAGAGGAAAAATAATCTCTAGACTTTCAAAACAATATCAAATGATCAATTTACCTTTAGGTATTGACGTTGTTAAACATAAAGATACTGCAAACAGAATCAGGTTTGTCCAAGTTAATGCCATAAAGTATTTAAGCAAAACAAAAGAAAAATTTGACGTTATTTTATTTAAACAATCAATTCACTTTTTTAAACTTTTAGAAATTAAAAAAATATTAAAATTTTCAAAAAAAAATCTTACGCCAAAAGGGAAAATTTTGATTTTAGTTCTTGACCCAAAAAATAATCACTGGCCCTCATTTAAAGTTTTTAAATTCAGACTTATAAAAAGCATAAAGAAAGACAAAATAATTTTAAATTTAATTAAATCTATTTTTACAAAATATAAAATTAATTATTTTATATTTGAAGTAAAAACGACTAGAGACATGTATATTCAAATGATTAAAAATAGATTTAACTCATGCCTTTTAAGTCTTTCATCAAAGGAAATAAAAACAGGCATAGAGGAAATTAAAAAAAAATATAAAAAAAAATTAATATTTTCTGATAAATTAATTTGCATAAGTTATAAAAAAAAATGACAACATATTTTTTTCTTTTTATTATATCTTTTTTAGCAGCAACCATTTTTCCGTTTTCAAGTGAGCTAACTTTGGCTAGTCTACTAAATACAGATATTTATAATTCTTTGCTACTTATAAGCACTGCTAGTTTAGGTAATATTCTAGGTTCAGTTCTTAATTGGTTGTTGGGTTTTTATTTATTAAAATATATAAATAAGAAATGGTTTCCGTTTAAGCAAAATCAAATCAATGACGCTTCTAAGAAATTTAGTAAATATGGAGTGTGGTCCTTATTATTTGCTTGGTTGCCGGTTTTAGGTGATCCACTAACGTTAGTAGCTGGAATTTTAAAGGTAAATTTTTTATTATTTTTAATTTTAGTTGCTGTAGGAAAAATTGGTAGGTATTTTTTTGTATATGTTTTATTTAACTAGTTTAGTTTTTCCAAAAAAAAACTCCACTGCCAAATCCTAAAAGAACAGCTGATATGATCCAAGCATTTTCTACGCTAGAGAATAGAACAAGAGCTCCAAAAATAGCAATCGCTATACCTGTTGTTTTTTTACCCATGTTTAATTTTGTGCATCAATTTATATTATGTTATTAGCCAGGATACGCTAATCAACTTTAAAATGAATAAAAATCTTTGGATCATTACAGCTAGTCAAATATTTAGTTTTACACCAGCACCTGTAAATGTTTTTTTAAGTGGGATTATAGGAAGCACACTAAGTCCAGTAAAATCTCTACAAACTGTTCCAACTTCTTTAATGATAGTAGGAATTGCCTTTTTTTCTTTTTTTGCTGCTAAAATTATGGGCAAGATTGGAAGGAAAGCTGGATTTTTATATGCAGCGGTTTTTAGTTCTTTTTCATCTTTATTAGGAGCTTTTGCAGTATGGGACAAAAATTTTTATTTTTTTTGCTTAGCATGTTTCTTTATTGGTTGCGGAATGTCGTTTACACATCAGTACCGTTTTGCAGCAGCTGAAAGCGTAGAGAAGTCATTCATTCCAAAAGCGCTCTCAATTATAATGCTAGCAACAATTTTTTCCGCACTTCTTGGACCTAATATAGCTAATTTTAATAAGGATTTAATAGACGGACACCTATATGTTGGATCATATTTATCTTTAGCTGTCTTGACTTCTGTACCTATTATATTTTTAAGCTTTTATAATCCAAAAATCGAACCTATGAGCATCTACAAACATAAGAGTAGAAGTTATTTTGAACTTATTTTGCAGCCTAGGTTTTTACAAGCTGTTGCATCTGCAGCCTTTGCATACGCTGTCATGTCATTCTTAATGACCGCTACACCTATTAACATGTATATTATGGAAAATTATAGTTTAGACAAAACAGGAATTGTTATTCAATTACATATTGTCAGCATGTTTTTACCATCATTGATTACTGGATATTTATTAAAAAAATTTGGGCACAGTATAATAATTTATGTAGGGGTAGGTTTTTACACTTTAACAATTCTACTAAGTTTTTTAGAGCCAACATTTTTTAATTATATATTAGCTTTAGTTTTTCTAGGTATAGGATGGAATTTTTTATACTTGTCAGGCACTGGTTTGCTTGTGCTATCTTATAAAGAAGAGGAAAGGTTTAAAGCACAAGGGTTTAACGATGTTCTTGTTTTCTCTATACAAGCTTTAGCCAGTTTATCTGCCGGTTACATGTTGAGCATAACAAGCTGGAAAATGATGAACTTAATTGCTATTCCATTTTTAGTTTTAATTATATTTTCATCGATTAGAGCTGATTTGTCTAAGGTTAGTAAATAAAAAATTAGGGTATTTAATTTGAAGATTTTAATATTTTCAAAATTTTATAGTGTAATTTTTTATTAGAAGTAGCTAATATATTTCCACCTTTTGTTGCTGATTTATTCTGCCAAGTGCTAACTAGTCCTCCTGCTTTCTCAATAATAGGAATAAGTGGAACTATATCAAAAGGTTTAAGATTAGTCTCAATTACCGCTTCCACTTTACCTTCTGCAAGTAAACAAAAATTTAAAGCATCAAATGTAGCTGCTCCAAAATAAGAAACTGATGACATAACTTTTTTTATTTTATTATTATATTTTTTTAAGAAAAGTGTTTTATGCAAATGACCTATAATTTTACATTTCTTCAAATTAGTTTCTTTAGAAGTTTGTAAGATAGTTTTTTTTATTTTAATTAGATACGTTTTCTTTTGATCATTAATATAAAACTTATTTAAAGCTGGAAAATTTGCTAGACCTAAAATGGGTTGATCTTTATGAGTTAGTCCTATTAAATTTGACCACGTTGGAGCTCCAATCATAAAAGCTCTCGTCCCATCAATAGGGTCTATGTACCATTTGTAGTCGTTATCAGAATATTTTTCTAAAAGCTCTTCACCTAAAATAGCATCTTTAGGAAATTGTTTGACGATAATATTTCTTATAAATTTTTCAAACGCTTTATCTAAATTTGTAACAGGATCGAAAACTTTTTTATTTTTAGATTTATTAATAATCTTAAGAGAAGATTTATAATTTTTATTATAAAAATTATTAAGTTTATTGGGTAAATTTTTTAATAATTTTAAAGGTTTACTATAGTTCATAAATTTATATATCTTAGTTAACTAGTATATTTATCAGTTAATATAAATAAAAATTTTCTAGTAAAAAAACAAATCCACTTTAGAGTTTAGGAAACTTTTTATTTTTGTAAGATATAATCTCTACACATAAATTTAGAAAATCAGCAACTAATTCTTCCGAGGGTCTAATATTTTTTACCTTACCATCTTTTCCAGACTTTCCATCGGGAGCTAAAAGTATGTAATAACCTTTTGCAAGTCCATCATCAATAATTTTAGCAGTAGTTTTGTAAGAGTATTCTGGAATATTTTTTGCTATTTCTTCTTTATAAATCTCAGCGCCAGCTTCATTAGCGTGAAATATTTCAAGGAAAACTTTAACTCTTTTTATATTTGCAAAACACCAACTTAATGGTTCTTTTGTTAAACGCATTTTCAAAACTTGATGAATAAAAGTGGATATATCGCTTCCAAATGTTTTCCAGCTAGTTTTATCAACTTTAAAAGGCAACTTTTCGAAGATTACTTTGGAAAAAATTTTTTTCTCTCTCTCTTCTTGTTTACTCATGTTGATTATATTAGTTCAATTAAAGGAAAAACATATACGGAAAATTTGTCTATATACTCAAATTGAACAGTCAAAGAACAACTATTTACTTAAATTTTTAGAAGAAAACAGATGTAAACCTGCAGCAACTGAAGGACCAATACCTAATGCAAAAAAAAGTGTACCTATCCCAACTATACCTCCTAAAAACCACCCAGTTAAAACTACAATTATTTCAATACAAACTCTAACCAAAGCAATTGGTGCATTAGTTTTTTTTTGTAATCCTGTCATTAAACCATCTCTAGGTCCTGCTCCTAAATTAGCTATTAAATACATAGATGTACCAAAACCAATTATTAATATTCCAACAATAACCATGAGCATTTGAATAAAAACTTCATTAGGTTTGTCAAAATAGTAAATCGTTACATCGATCATAATAGCGATAATTATGAAATTAATAATTGTTCCCATACCCATTTTTTGATCTAAAAAATACCAAAGCAGCAAAACTAAAAAACTTACTAAAAAAGCAATAGTTCCAACAGACAATCCAAAACTTACAGCTACTCCTTGGTGAAGAACATTCCAGGGTGAAGCACCAATACCAGAGACAATTAAAAGCCCTTCGCCAAAGCCAAAAAAAATTAAGCCCAAGCAAAGATAAAACAAAGTTTTTAAAGAAGGCCTGAAGTTAGTTGGAGATTTAGAGCTCCAAGATAATTTAGGAATATTTTTAATCTTGAGAAACACGAGCTAATTTAGCAAATGTTCAAAGTATACACAATCAACTAATTATCCTATATTCAATTATTATATGACTGAAAAAAATTTCTTTGATTTTAACTTTGAAAGTTTAAAATTTTTTTTAAACAAAGATTTAGAAATTGAAGAAAAAAAAGTATCTATGCGAAGTAAGCAGATTTGGCAATCTGTTTACAAAAAAGGTATTTTTGATATTAATAACCTTACCACATTTCCTTTAGAGCTTAGAAGTAAATTTAACAATCTAATTAGTTTAAAAAAACCTAAGATTGAAAAAACTCAAACTTCAAGTGATGGAACAATAAAGTGGCTCATTAAACTTTTTGATGGAAACGAAGTAGAGTGTGTTTACATTCCAGAAAAAACTAGAGCAACATTATGTATATCTTCTCAGGTAGGCTGCACTTTAAATTGCAGATTTTGCCATACTGGTACACAGCGTTTAGTTAAAAATTTAAGCTTTGCTGAAATTATTAACCAGGTTATGATTGCAAAAGAACAAATTAATGACTGGAATGAGCAAAAAAAAATAACCAATATTGTTTTAATGGGAATGGGAGAGCCTTTTTATAATTACGATAATGTAAAAATTGCAGTCGAAATATTAAAAGATAAAGAGGGATTAAATTACGGACCAAAAAAAATCACCGTATCAACTGCAGGTATTGCCAATAAAATTCCTGAAGCTGCTAAAGAGATAGGCACGTATCTAGCTTTATCACTGCATGCCCCAACCGACGATATAAGAGAGATGATTATGCCTATTAATAAAAAATTTAAAATTAAAGACCTTGTTGAACAATGCAAATACTACAGTTCCGTTGTTAAAGAAAAAATAACTTTAGAATACGTAATGCTTAGAGGTATTAATGATAGCATGGAATGTGCAAAACAACTCGTAAAACTCATGGCTCAATTTCCTTGTAAGGTTAATCTTATAGAGTTCAACCCATGGCCAGGAGTTCAATATCTACCAACTGAAAGAGAAGACATGGAAAAATTTGGTAAAGTTATTCAAGAAGCTGGGTATGTTGCAACTATTAGAAGATCGCGTGGTCAAGATATTTTAGGGGCGTGTGGTCAACTCAGAACTGAAAGTGAAAAAAAGAGAGCTTTATAATTATCTAAAAAGCCTTAAACTTTTAATAGCTGTTTTTGTACTATAATTTACAAACTTGCTTAAAAAATTATTATTAATTTTTTCTATACATTTATCAAAATTAATTATTTTATTATTATTCTTTAAAATAAAATCTTCAAAACGATTGTAATCTTCTTCACTCCAATAATTTAAATGAATTTGTGTTGATTGAATTCCAAAAGGAAGCATAATTTCTTTATAAAACAATTGCGGAATAAAGTTTAAATTTTTCTCTGTATATGGCAATAAACCATATCCATCTATAATATTTTTAATACCTAACTCTTTTAAAGCAACAAAAGTATTTTCGTCGTACGTGTGATTAGGAGCAAAAAAAGATCTGATCTTTAACTTTTCATCTTCAAATTTTTTAAGTCCTTGTTTTATTCTTGAGAATTGTACTGAATAATCGTGTCCGCAAAATTCAGATTTTCCCCCATAATTAAAATAATCCTTCTTGTTTGTTTCTCGATCGTAAACATGTGAAAAACCGTGCATTGAAATTTCCCAGTCTTTTTTTTCCCAAGATCTTACCTTATTCCAGAAATCATTATTTTTTTCATAAGAATAAAGCTCTTTGTCTTCATTGCAGGGAATCACGCCTAAGAGAGGCTTAATATTAAATCGATCAAATAAAATTTCGCATTTATTCATCAATGACCAATTCATATTTTCCGCAATATCGTCAATACGTATCAACAGTCCAGTATGTTGGTTTAAAAAATTTTTAATTGAATTATTCATTTAAGCTTATAATTTAGATTATATAGTGAAAAATTATATTATCAAAAAAATTTCTGCAATTAGCGAAAATCAATTACTTGAATTCTATTGCAAAGTTTATAGTAATTTAAGAAATATAAATGGGAAAAACTTAAAATGGTATTACAGAGTTGGTTATAATGCATTTGAACCTATCGTAATCATTGTTGAAGATAAAATCATTGGTCACGCGGGATTAATTCCAGGGGAAATTGAAAATCAAGGTCAAAAGTACTCAGTAATTTGGTTTACTGATTTTATTATTTTGCATGAGTATAGATTAAAAGGTTATGGAAAAATATTAACAGAAGAGTGGATGAAAATTTGCCCACATCAACTTACCTTTTGTAATGATTTTTCTTTAAAGATTTTTAAAAAATTAAACTGGAAGTGCAATTTTTCTGTCAATAGAAATATTTACACAATTAATCCTTTTAAAGTTATGCCTGTTATTAAGAATTTTGGTTTAAACACAGCAGATAATTTAACAAGATATTTTTTAAAAAAAAATCTAAAAGAAAAAAAATTAATAAAACCTGCAAAAATTTCAACAACAATCATTCAAAACCTTGTACAATCAGAAAAAGAAAAAAAATTAAATACAGCATCTATCATCAGAGATGAAAGCTGGTTTAGGTGGAGGTTGATCGAAACTCCTTATAGAGAAGACTTATATTTTTTTGAAGATGGAGATGAATTTATTATTGGACATATTTTCAATCAAGACAAAATAAAAAGACTAAATATTCTTTATACCAATGCGGCTAATAACGAAGAGGGTATATTTAAAACTGTAATTAAATGGTCAATAGAAAATAAAATAGATTTTATATGGTACTTAAACTCTAAATTTAATAATTCAAATAAAATATTTTCTATATTTTATAAAAAAAATATAAATTTTGCATTCAACAGTTCTAGCTCTGATCTATCCCAAGCTTTAGAAAAAGGCTTAATAAATGCCCAAGGTATAGATAGCGATATTGATTATACAAGTAGGGATAGATAGTATTTAATTAATATGAACAAAAAAAAATTTGAAGAATATACAAAAAATCTTAATCTAAAACAAATTCATGTAGGTAGTATTTGGACTGAAGGCCCTTGTTATTTGAAAAAATCAAACAAAGTAATTTGGAGCGATATTCCAAATAACAGAATGTTAAGTTTTGATTTTAAGAAAGTTGAAATTTTTAGAACACCTTCAAATTTTTCTAATGGAAATACTACCGACAATGAAGGTAACCTTATTACATGCGAGCATGGCGCAAGACGCGTTACCAAAACGGATCAGAATAATGTTATTACTTTAATAGCAGATGAATTTAATAATAAACGATTAAATTCTCCAAATGATGTGTGTGTTCATTCAAATGGAACAGTTTTTTTTACTGACCCTCCTTTCGGAATTATTAACCCCAAAAGGATAGAAGGGTTTCCAGGAAAAATGATGTATGGGGGATGTTATGTTTTTAAATATGATTTAAAAAAAAAATTACTAGAGGCTATAGTCACTGATATGGATAGGCCTAACGGAATAGCACTTTCTCTTGATGAATCACATTTATATATCTCGAATACAGGTAGCACAAAATACATCAGAAGATATGAAATTAATAAAAATTTAGAAATATCCAAACCAGTTTATTTTATAAAATCAGATCCAGATCATGTAATGGATGGTTTCAGATTTGATTCTGAGAATAATCTTTGGACTAGTTACGGAAAAGGAATTGCATGTTATAGTCATTCTGGAGAACAAATTGGATATATTAAAATGCCAGAGCTAGTGTCTAATATTGATTTTGGAGGGACAGAAGGAACTACATTATTTATTACTGCAAGTACTTCTCTCTACATGGCTAACCTAAACATCAAAGGAGCAAAATTTAAATAAAATATGAATAAAAAAGTTTTAGTTACAGGAGCTTCTGGTCATTTAGGTGGAATGCTTTTTAGATCTTTAGCAAACCTTGGCTATAAAAACCTTGTAGGTACAGATTTAAAAAAAAAAAATATAGAAAAAAAACAAAAATTTATATTAGCTAACCTTAAAAATTTTAAAGCGATTACAAAGATAACTAAGGGAGTTCACGCTATTGTTCATTTTGGCGCCATACCTATTGAAGACACGCAGTCCAATATTTTACAGAACAATATTATAGGCACCTATAATCTCTTTGAAGCCGCGAGAATAAATAAAGTAAAAAGAATAATTTTTGCAAGCTCAAATCATGCGATTGGTTTTCACAGGAGAACAGCAAAGTTAAATGAGTTTTCAAACCAAAAGCCAGACAGTCATTATGGTTTAAGTAAAGCTTTCGGTGAAGAATTATCTAGCTTTTATGCAGATAAATTTAACATTAAATCTATGTGTATTAGAATTGGATCATGTTTGAAAATTCCAGAAGATAAAAGACATTTATCCACTTGGATAAGTTATCGAGATCTTACCCAATTAGTTGATATTGGAATTAATCATAAAGCCATTCATCATGAAATTGTTTATGGAGCATCCAAAAATAAAAAATCATGGTGGAATAATTCACGTGCCTACCAACTTGGCTATAGGCCCGCAGATAGTGCGGATAGATTTAATTCTCATTTATTAACCAAAAATGAGTACAAAGACAAAATGGCCTTACTCTTTCAAGGTGGTGTTTTTACCTCTGCTAACTTTAAGGGTGATATCAAAAGTATCAAATAAAATTAACTCATTAATATATTCATTTTGTTCTTTAAAAAACTCCTTCTAGAAATCAAAGATGTAACGATACCGTTATATAAAATTTTAATTCCTTTTGTTTTTATTATCAAGTTATTAGAAGTTACCGGTATAGTAGATTTAATTGCTAAAGCATTTGCCCCGTTAATGGGATTGATTGGGCTACCATCCGAATTAGGTATTATTTGGGTTACAGCTATAGTGATTAATATTTATGCAGCCCTAATCTTATTTATAAATATTCTTCCTGGGCTCGATGTAAGTGTTGCTGAAATTACTATTTTAACTGTCGCTATGTTATTCGCTCATAATCTTTTAGTAGAATCAGCGATATCAAGATCAGCGGGTGTTTCTTTTGTATTTACCTGTCTTTACAGGTTAGTCTCAGCTTTTGTGGTTTGTTGGGTTTTGAATTTAATCTATAGTAAATTTAATTATCTACAAGAACCATTTACAACTTCTTTTACTTTAGAAGAACCACAACCAGGTTTGTGGCTTTGGCTAAAAGATCAAATATTTTATTTATTTTACATTTTTATTATTGTAATTGTACTTGTTACAATATTAGAACTTCTTAAAGTTATAGGCATAGAAAGTTTTTTAAAAAAAATATTAGTGCCACCATTAAGATTTTTTGGCATCAGCGAGTCATCAATGAATATTATTATTGTAGGTATGACTATTGGACTGCAATTCGGTGGTGGAATTTTAATTAAGGAAGTTAATTCTGCTAAGATAGATAAGCAGAGTGTATTTCTTTCAATCTTAATGATCAATCTTGTCCATGCTATCATTGAAGATACGTTGTTAATGCTTGCTGTAGGCGGACACTTTTCAGGAGTCATTTTTGCAAGAATTACGTTTGGTTTATTAATTTCTTTATTAATGTTAAAGATTT
>Ga0307986_10002880_pt1 | contig 12157 bp, 14 predicted proteins | sample EllFjometageno82_FD_203170 | JGI IMG/M metagenome (GOLD analysis project Ga0307986, IMG submission 203170) | Marine microbial communities from Ellis Fjord, Antarctic Ocean - #82 | ecosystem: Environmental > Aquatic > Marine > Unclassified | place: Southern Ocean | collected 2014-10-09
AGTAGAAGCTAAACCAGTAGAAGCTAAACCAGTAGAAGCTAAACCAGTAGAAGCTAAACCAGTAGAAGCTAAACCAGTAGAAGCTAAACCAGTAGAAGCTAAACCAGTAGAAGCTAAACCAGTAGAAGCTAAACCAGTAGAAACTAGTTGGTTAAACATTATTCTATCTATATTAGGTGCTATTGCAGTTATTGTAGCAGGAATGTATTTTCTTATAAGAAAAAAAACTACGTCTCCTATCAGAGCAGAAAACACCCCAAGGACTGAACTTAACGAAGAAACAACACCTGCACCATTAGAACAGGAGCCTACTCAAGAAGAAATTAAAGAAGAACCGCAAGCACAAACGGAAACTCAAGAAGAAATTAAAGAAGAACCGCAAGCACAAACGGAAACTCAAGAAGAAATCAAAGAAGAACCTCAAGTACAAACGGAAACTCAAGAAAAAAATCAACCAAATGAATTGACTGAAGACAAATCTTTTGAGGATGATTCTTCAGACGATAATAACAAACACTAATAACTAATCTCTTCAATTAATCACATGTATTCATAATATGATATTAATTAAGAATTATTGATAAAGAAATATTGTAATTAGTCGTTTAGAATAAGTATGTTGCGACAAGCAAATATAATTAAAAAACTATTATCAAAGCAGTTTTCTATTTTAGATTTTCCTTCTTTCGTTTGCAATATCTCTAGCTCTAAAATTGCACGCAATTTCCAATAGTAAAATTGATTTTAAAGATATTGCTTTAGGTATCCAACGACTTTCAGTTTTCGAGCAGGAATAACTTTTAATTGATTGAGAAATTTCACTATCTGCAAGTATATTACTTATTAGGCGTCTTCTAATTTTTTTACCGCTAGATTTATCAATTTTTTTTAAAAAAATTTGATTACTAATCGTGACTAAGGTTTGTATAGTAAAAAAAATGAGTCCTTGTTTTCTTAATTTAGTAATTTCAGCATTAGGTACTAAACGAGTTTCTAAACTTTTTTGAATTTGATCTAGAATCAATTTAATATAAATTATAGTTGAGTCTCTATTTAAGCTAGCAATAACACCAGTTTTAACATTTGGGTGAAAATAATAAGAGTAGAGTTGTTTACGTATATATCTTGCCTCTTTCACAAAACTTAACACTTTCCAGCCAAAAGTCTTGTCTTCCATCCATCTAAGTTTTTCGTCAAAAAAAATATTATTATTTATGAGCACCGAGCGTTTTATTAATCTTCCATTACAACCAAAAAGTCCTAGATGACCTAATGAAGCATCATGAAGCTCTCTTTTCATGGCTTTTATGATTTCTTCGTTCTTAAACAATGTATCGTTTGGATAATTATATACATTCTTTCTTTGATTCTCCTGACTTTCAAACTTTTTAAAATCAGAAAATACGTAATCACAATTACAAGCTTTTGCAGTCTCGTATAAAATAGTTAATGCGTTTATGTCTATAGAATCATCAATGTCAAAAAAATAAATATATTCACCAAGGGCATTTTTTAATCCTAGATTTCGAGCTGCTGAAGGCCCGCTATTTAAAGGTAATGAAAATATCTTTAAATTATTAAGGTTATAACTTTTAATTAGATTAACACTATTATCAGTTGAAGCGTCGTCTACTACAATAATTTCACAATTTTTAATATTTTTTTGTACCAACAAAGAATCCAAACATTTTTTTATAAAAATCTCCCCGTTATAAATAGGAATAATTACACTTATTTTAATTTGCTCTTGCACGATTATAATTTTTGATTTTTTTTAAAACTATTTGTACTCATCAAAAGGCAATGTGCCTCTGTTTGGAATTTGTTTTCCTGCTTTAATCAAACCCTTACCTGCGTACTCAAGAGCCGTGGCAGGATCATGGGGTCTACCGTCACAAAAATCACATGCAGGAAAAAATTGCTTCATTTTAACAAGCTTACTTATCTTACTTCTTAAATCAACATTAGTAGAAAATAGATCTACGTAGTCGGCTTTGTTATCCGGTATAGCTTTAAGATTTGACGCATTCGCAATAAAAGGACATGTGTAAAGCTTACCACTTAAAAGTGTGTATAGCGCTGTTGCACAACATTCTTTAAAAACTTGACGTAGACGTGGTATAGATCTGTTGTGTTTTTTTATTGAGCTGCAATCAACCCAGTTACCTGCGGGTTTTCTATAGAAGCCAATACCATGTTTAGTTAGAGCTTTTATAACTTTATCCATATTTCTTGAAAGGTGATCGTAATCGGTTAAATAAAAGTTTAATCTTTTTCCATGAAACATTTCCAATTGTTCATCTTTTGGACAAATTGTTGCATTCGAATAAATATATACACTTCTGTTAGGATCTTGATCAATAACTCCTTTAGTTATTTCAGCCCAATTTTTATTCATTAAAGGTTCTCCACCAATTATTCTGTATTCTGAAACATGATCAACATTTTCACTTAAAATTTTAACAGCTTTCAAAATTTCATCGTCTGTATTTCTTTGTGCTACATAATATTGCATGAGGTTTGCACAACTCTCACAATTCATGGAACATTTGGTCGTAATCACAACATCTATACTTTTTAAATAAGTTTTTGATTCATCAAAATAAAGTTCACTAAGTTTAATCGTAGTTGCTACTTTGCTCTTCATGTAACTTTGTGATGTACGGTATTCATGATTTTCGACTTTAAAATTTTCAAGTAATTCAAGTGGAGAGTAACATTCGTAGAATCCTAAGTCGGATAATTGTTCTGCACAATTCTCTAACGTGTGGTGAGCTATTATAAACTTAGCTTTTTTGAAATGTTTAGGTAGATCTGCAGTGTAAATAACTTTTTGTCCACAAAATAATTCTTTTGTTTTTCTTATTTCATTGTCACAAAATGCGGTTACTTTTATTCCGTTATCTTTACAAGCTCTAGCGATAGCTTCCGATTCTTCAGTTAGGGCATATATAATAATGGGATCATTGGAAGTTTTTAAAGCTTCTATGCTTTTGTATTTAACATTACGATCCATTTGGTAAAATTAGCATTTTTTTTTTAAGATGTGTAAACAATTTATACGGAAAATTTGAATAAAAACAACATTTTTTACACCTCTTTTGCTCAACAATATTCAAACCTTTGAATAAAGAGTTTTTTCTCGTGCACTCTTCTAATTCGAAGAAGTGTGCACGATTTAAAAACCTATAAGTTATTTTAATAATTTTCTGTAAGTAAAAATAACAGCTAAAACTATTATTATTGCTGCAGTACCTTGGCTACCAAGGCTATTAAGTAAAGTAATTAAGTTTTTTGTTACTTGTGAACCAAAAAAAGCAACATCTGGTCCAAACACTATCTCTGCAATAACTGAAACAGCCAACAACAGGACAGCTATTTCTAAAAATTTATTTAAGTAAAATTTTATTTGATTAATCCAGTTTATCATAATTTTTTCTATATTTAAGTTACCACCTTAGATAAAAAATCTAAGGTGGTAGTTATTCATTGTAGCTTATTTATAAAAACCTAAGATAATGATAGCGGCTACTAAACCAACTATACCTGCATCACCCAAAGCTTGTACAAGTCCGATAATATTTTCCGCAACTCCTCCAACAAATGGAACGTTTCCACCTAACAGGCTAACAACGATAGCCAAACCAAGTAATGATATTATTACTTTTGTTAAGCTGTCGAATGTTGCGCTTAATCCTGACAATATTTTCATAAGTACTCCCTCGTTTGTTTTATTTTTATATAAAAACGAATCACTTCGTTTTATAGGAAAACGATAACATAATAGATTCTGAGATTCTTGTGTTAACTCTATAACATCAGGCCTTCAAACAGCAATTTTTACTGTAAAAGATGTTTTGAAACCAATTAAACAAAAATTAAATTAAAGTTTCAACCCTGGGCCTTTCAAATATTTAGCAGATGGATCTAACGGCCATCTTGATTTAGCAGCAAAGTCTAAATTATTAATTAATTTTTTTTTGTATCTCATAATTCCCGCCCAAGCAATCATCGCAGCATTGTCGCCACAAAATTTCAAATTAGGAAACAACGGTGTAAAATTCATTTCTTCACAAACTGTAGTTAAATTTTCTCTTATGGATTGGTTGGCTGCAACACCCCCTGCTATAACAAATGGTATTTTTTTTTCTAGCGAATTTTTATTTCTAAATTGTCTCATAGCTTCTTTAGTTTTTTTTAATAAAATTTTATTTACTGTATTTTGAAAAGAGGCGGCAAGATTATATTTAAGCTGAAGATCATCATTAATATTTTTAGACTCTCTTAAGACTGCAGTTTTAAGTCCTGCAAATGATAAATTACACCCAGCTCTATTAATAATAGGTTCTGGCAATTTAAAAAATTTTTTATCACCTAGTTTTGAAAATTTTTCAATATTCGGACCACCTGGATATCCAAGGTTTAGCATTTTTGCTGTTTTATCAAACGCCTCTCCTAAAGCATCATCAATTGTTGTGCCAAGTTGTTCATATTCATTAATATCTTTTACTATGAGATACTGCGTGTGACCTCCAGAAATTAATAATAGTAGATATGGAAACTCTATTTTATTTTCTAAACCAGGGCTCAGGGCATGACCCTCAAGGTGATTAACAGCTACAAAAGGTTTATTAGCAAAAGCTGCAATTGATTTTCCTATATTAAGACCGACTGTCAGACAAACTATCAATCCTGGACCAGCTGTTGCTGCTATACCGTCCATTTCATTAACAGTTAACTTACTATCTATTAATGCTTTATTGATGATAAAATCTATATTCTCTACATGTGCCCTTGCGGCTAATTCTGGGACAACACCACCAAATTTTTCATGTTCATCGATCTGGCTAGACACAATGTTTGATAGTACATTTGCCGAACCATCACCGTTTTCTTGAATTACTGCAGCAGCTGTTTCATCGCAGCTAGTTTCAATTCCTAGAAATGTAATTTTTTTTTTCATTAAATTATAAACACACTATAAGAATAGTATAAAATAGAACTCTTAAAAAAATAAATTAATAATGAAAAAAATAAAAATTGGGGCTCGTGGTAGCAAACTTTCTTTGGCTTATGCCGCAAAAGTTAAAAAATTGATATCTGAGTCAGAGCCTAGCTTATCCAGTGAAGATATTGAGATTCATAGCATTAAAACCTCAGGCGATATATTTAATGATAAAAAATTATCAGAAATTGGTGGAAAAAATTTGTTTTGCAAAGAGATAGAAGAAAGTTTGTTAAGAAAAGAAATAGATATAGCAGTTCATTCTTTGAAGGACATGGCTTCCGAAGAAATACCATCTCTTAATATTGCGGCTTATATCAAAAGAAACGACCCTAGAGATGCTTTTGTCAGTTTTAAACACTCAGATATTAAAGAATTAAAAAGTGGAATTATGGGGTCGAGTTCTAGAAGAAGAGATCTTCAATTAAAATTAATGAACAAAGATATTTTAGTTAAAAACATAAGAGGAAACATCGATACAAGAATCCAAAAACTAAAAGATGGCTTATATGATGGAATTGTTCTTGCAATAGCGGGAATTAAAACTTTAAGACTAGAAGAAAATGTAAAATATATTTTTTCAGCTGAAGAAATGTTACCTGCCGTTGGGCAAGGAATTATTGCTGTTCAGTGTCGAAATAATGACACAGACACTATTAAATTTCTAAAAAAAATTAATAGTGAAGAAACAGAGTTATGTGCAATAGCAGAACGTAGTCTTTTAAAATCACTAAGCGGTGATTGTGATACAGCCATCGGTGGTTTAGCAACGATACAAAACAACGAACTCATTTTATCAGCACAACTTTTTTCTGACAGTGGAGATCAAGATTTTGTTTATAAAGCAAATGGCAAAATAGAAGAAGGTGTGAGTATAGGGAAAATAGTAGCGACAGAACTATTAAAAAAAGCAGGAAATAGTTTTAAAAAAAAATGAATATATTAATCACAAGGCCATTAATGGATGCTGAAGATTTAATGGAAAAACTTTTTGCCTACGGTCATAAAATTATTCATTTACCAACATTAAAAATTTCTACTATAAAAAAAGAATTAGTTAATCCAGATAATTTTGATGCTTTTATCTTTACAAGTGCAAACGCAGTTCGAAACCTTGAGCTAACTAATGTAAATAAAAATTTATATTGTTTTTGTGTAGGGTCAATTACAGAAAAAATTGCACGTCAGGCAGGTTTTATGAATACTATATCTGCAGGAGGAACAGTGAATGCGTTAAAAAATTTAATAATGATCTCAGATAAAGTCGACAAGAATTCAAATCTTGCCTATTTTTGTGGTGACAACATTTCTTATGATCTAGATTTAGAATTAATAAAAGAGGGGATAAAAATAGAAAAAATTATAAACTATTCTTCTGAAATTATTAGTGACTTAAATAATGAAAACAAAAAACTAATAGAAAATTACCCACCCGATCTTATTTATATTTATTCAGCTAGAAGTGCAGAAAGTTTTGTGGCTATAGTGAAAAATTATGGGCTAAACCCATTAGTGACACAGTCAACTGTTATGTGTATAAGTAAAAAAGTAGCAAATATTTTTAAGTCTCAAGGATGGAAAAAAATTGAAATTTTTAATTCTGGTGATGAAATGTTAAAATTGAAAGATTTAAATTAATGAATGTATTAGAAAATTTTAAAGACTTATTTTTAGAAGTCTGGAAAAATGGAGTTTCAGGAATAAATATCTCAGAAATAATTATTGCTTTAGTAATTTTTCTTTTTTTTCTTTTTCTAAGAGGAATATTCGCTAAATTTGTTGTTAAAAGATTAGAGAAATATGTCTTAAAAACAACTAATCAGTTTGATAACTCTCTAGTCTTTTCTATGGAGGGACCAGCAAAGTTTTTTCCAATCGTTCTTGGATTCTTTGTTTCTACAAGTTTTTTAACAGTTGAAAGTAACGTTGTTGATGTAATTAATAGATCGCTAATTACAATTTTAATCTTTTGGTCTTTTCACCAAATTATTGGACCATTCTCAATAGTAATTAAATCTGTAGGAAGCTTACTATCAAGAGATTTAATTAATTGGATAATTAAAGCTATAAAAGTTTTAATCTTAATACTAGGAGCTGCCGCTGTATTAGAACTTTGGGGAATAAAAATTGGGCCAATTATTGCAGGTCTTGGTTTGTTTGGAGTTGCTGTTGCATTAGGCGCACAAGACTTATTTAAGAACTTAATTTCAGGAATACTAGTATTAGTCGAGAGAAGATTTCAAGTCGGTGATTGGATTTTTGTAGACGGAGTAATAGAAGGAACAGTTGAAGGTATTGGTTTCAGGTCAACTGTAGTAAGAAGATTTGATAAATCTTTAGCTACAATCCCAAATTTTCAATTTGCAGAAAAAGCTGTTATTAACAATTCACAGATTACAAATAGAAGAATTAATTGGATAATCGGGGTTGAGTATCGAACATCTGGCGAACAACTAAAAAATATTAAAAATGAAATAGAAAGCTACATAAGAGATAGCAAAGATTTTGTCGTAAATGACAACGCAATCTTATCTGTTAAGATTAATCAATTTGCCGCTAGTTCAATTGATATAAAATTAATATGTTTTACAAAAACAAAACAGTATCTGGAATGGATGAATGTTAAAGACACTCTTGCTTTACAAATAAAAAATATTGTTGAAAAAAACAAAGCTTCTTTTGCTTTCCCGAGTACTTCAATATACGTAGAAAAAAATTAATGAATTCTATACTTATCTTATTCAACGATATCGTCAGGCTTTATATTTGGGTTCTCGTTATTAATGCAGCAGCAAGCTGGCTAGTATCTTTTAATGTCATTAATACAAATAATCGTTTTGTTTATTCAGTTCTAGAAATTTCACACAAACTAACAAACCCACCTCTAAAGTTTATTAGAAGTTTTATGCCAAATCTGGGTACGGTAGACATTTCACCAATAGTGCTTATTTTAATTTTAGTTTTTTTAAGAAATTTTATTAATGAAATATTTTATAAAGTTGTACTTTAAGAATGATATTAGATGGAAAAAAAGAAGCAGCATTATTAAGAGAAGAAATTAAAAAAGAAATTCTAGATATTAAAAAAAAAACTGATAAATCCCCAGGTTTATCCGTAATTCTAATTGGTGACTTTGCTCCAAGTCAAATTTATGTAAAAAATAAAGAAAAAAACTCAAAGGAAGTTGGAATTACTTCTGAAGTTATTAAGTATTCAAATGAAGTCAAAGAGTCGGAAATTTTAAAAAAGATTGAAGAACTTAACAACAACGATAACGTTTCTGGAATTCTTGTCCAGTTACCTTTGCCAGCTCATATTAGTAAAGAAAAAATTATAAATGCAATCAAACCTTCAAAAGACGTAGATGGATTTCATCCAATTAACGTTGGAAACCTTTCGTCAGGATACAAAGCTATAGTTCCATGTACGCCTTTGGGATGTTTATTGTTAATTAAAAAAGTAGAAAAAAATTTAGCAGGTAAATATGCTGTCATAATTGGAAGGTCCAATCTTAATGGAAAACCTATGGCGCAACTTCTTCTTAAAGAAGACTGTACAGTTTCAATAGTTCACTCAAAAACTAAAAACTTAAAGTCAGAATGCCAGAAAGCTGATATCTTAGTTGCAGCAGTTGGTGTTGCAAATTTAGTTAAGGGAGACTGGGTAAAAAAAGACTCCATCGTTATCGATGTTGGTATAAATAAAGTGGCAGATAAAATTGTAGGAGATGTTGATTTTGAGCACGTCAAAAATAAAGTTAAGGCTATAACTCCTGTACCAGGAGGAGTAGGCCCAATGACTATTGCATGTCTATTAAAAAATACTTTGGAATGTTTTAAAGCTCGTTAGTATGTTTAGTATCTATTTTTAGATATTTACTATTTCTAAATCTTACAACAACTGTTGCTATAGACACAATTAATATTGCAGAGGCTATATAGATTAAGTTTGAAGGATCACTATTTTTGTCTTGAAGAATGATATACCTAGCAAGAGCAGTAATTGCGATTACAAGAGGATAAGTAATTCTTACCGCTCTAGTTTCCCAATATGATCTGACTAAACCAAGAACCTCTATGTAAATAAACATCAATAGCAAGTCAGCTAGCCCAACAGTTTTTGTTTCGTACATAACTGATAGTTCTACAAAGAATGCAATTATAGTCGCAACTAAAACAGCAAGTACTGCAACTAATTGAATATTTCGAATCGCTGAATTCATTAAAATAATCGTATCAGACTTTTAAGATTTATTTAACTGTTTTGAATGAAATTTAATAAATTTTTCTATTTTAGTTTTATTAAATGTTTTATTTTCTTCAAATGATACCTGTTTCATTGAATAAGCGTTACTTGATGTACGTCTAGACATAATTGTTACATTGCCTTTGTAAACCCCAAGAACAATAACTCCATTAACTTTACTTTTATTTTTATCGACAATTTTTTGTAAATTAATTCTTTTTTTTGAAAACCAGTAGCCATTATAAACAAGCTCCGCGTACACCGGCATAATTTTTTCTTTTTTATGCATCGTTTCTTTATCCAAAGTTACAGATTCCATAGCTCTATGAGCATTATACAATATAGTTCCTCCTGGTGTTTCGTAAACACCTCTTGACTTAATTCCTATAAATCTATTCTCAACTAGATCGACTCTACCTACTCCGTTTTTACCTGCAATTTGATTTAATTTTTCTAATAAATCTGCGGGGCTAAGCTTTTTTCCGTTAACTGAAATGGGGTCGCTATTTTTAAAACCAATTTTAATAATTGTTTTTTTATTTGGAGCTTTTTCAGGAGAAACAGTTCTTTGAAATATAAATTCAGGCGCTGAATTTTTAGGATTCTCTAAAGCCTTGCCCTCGGTTGATGTATGAAAAAGATTATCATCCACTGAAAAAGGAGGTGCTCCTCTTTTATCTTTAGGTATTGGAATATTATTTTTTTTTGCATATTTAATTAAATCTGTTCTAGATGTTAAGTTCCATTCTCTCCAAGGCGCAATAACTTTTATTTTTTTTCCAAAAAAAGCATAGCCTAGCTCAAACCTAATCTGATCATTTCCTTTGCCAGTTGAACCATGTGACACAGCATATGCACCAAACTTTTTTGCTATTTCAATTTGTCTTTTTGCTATTAAAGGTCGTGCAATAGAGGTGCCCAACAAGTAAGTGCCTTCATATAAAGCGTGAGCTCTTAACATGGGAAAGACGTAGTCCTTAACAAAAACATTTTTGAGATCTTCAATAATTATTTTTTTTACACCAAGTCTCTTTGCATTTTTAATAATTTTTTTTTTATCAATAACCTGACCGATATCAGATGTATAAGCGATGATTTCTGCTTTATAGTTTTCTTGTAACCATTTTAAAATTATAGAAGTGTCAAGGCCACCAGAATAGGCTAGAACTATTTTTTTCATCTATAAATTAACCGCAATTTTTTTTTGCTATTGCATAAGCTTTAGAAAAACCTATCATCGAATAATGATCTACTGTTTGTGAACCTTTTGGTTCATTAGCTATGATCATTATATTAGATGCTTTTTTCATAAGTTTTATAAATTTTTTTTCCCGTTCTTCTTCAGCTATCCAGGCAAAATTTTTTTTTGAAATAAAAACATAATTATTTCTTCCTGATTTTGCATTTACCGTAGACGTCTTATAAACGTGCCCACTAGTAACACTAACTTCATCTTTTATATTTTCTTGAGGTCTAAAAGTTACAAACATCTTCGAGGGTTCCCTTTTAAAATTTTTTGGAGATCTTGTTTTAGGTTTTGACTGAGCAAAGCAAATTTTACCTTTTTCTGTAGTTGCAGTAAAAACTTGCCAGTCTTTGAATGTTCCACTCGACACTGGATTATTCGCAAAACTTTTTGATGCAAATAAAACAATAACTGAAATTAAAAATATTTTTTTAATGATCATAATAAAATTTTTATACTAAATAAAATTAATTTCAATGTTTTGACGACTACGGTGTTGGATTAGGATTATTTGAGTGAATTAAATTTATTTTTTCAATAATTTCATCGTTAAGATCAATATCAGCAGTCCCAATATTCTCTTTTAATTGCTCCATAGTCGTTGCGCCAATAATATTACTCGTCATAAAAGGTCTAGAATTCACAAAAGCAAGAGACATTTGTGCCAAGGTAAGCCCATTTTCTTTTGCTAGCTTGTAATAATCATTAACAGCTTTTTTTGCATTATCTTCTTTATATCTAGTCCAAAAATCTCCAAATAATCCAATTCTAGAATTTTTTGGTATTTGATTTTCTCTATACTTTCCAGAAAGATATCCTATTGCCAGAGGTGAATAAGCTAATAAACCAACTCTTTCTCTGCAAGAAATTTCAGACATTCCAATATCATAAGCTCTATTCAATAAATTATAGGGGTTTTGAACAGAGACTATTCTTGGAAGTTTTAGTTGTTCTGCCACTTCTAAAAATTTAGACAATCCCCAGGGCGTTTCATTTGAAACTCCAATGTATTTGATTTTACCTTGATCAACAAATTTTTTTAGAGCTTTTAAAACAGATTCTAAATCATTCCACTTTCCCTCGCCCGAGTCGTGTTCGTAATTTCTTTTGCCAAAATAATTAGTATTTCTTTCTGGCCAGTGTAATTGGTAGAGATCGATATAATCAGTTTGTAATCTTTTTAAACTACTATCAATAGCTATAGCAATATTTTCTTCAGTATAATTTCCACCACCATTTCTAATCCATTCAACTCCTGGGCCAACCATTTTAGTTGCTAAAATAATTTTTTCTCTTTTTTTACTTTTTATAAACCAGTTGCCAATAATTTCTTCTGTTTTACCATATGTTTCTTGTCTCGGTGGAACAGCATAAACTTCTGCTGTGTCAAAAAAATTTACACCTTGCTCAAAAGAATAATCCATTTGCTCAAAGCCTTCTTCTTGAGTGTTTTGTTCACCCATATTCATTGTTCCAAGACAGATCAAACTTACATCTATATTTGTATGGCCTAACTTTTTAAATTTCATAATGTGTAATTACTTTATTTTTATTTAACACTAAAGACTTATTTATCCTAAGGAGCTGGATTAGGATAGTTATGATGTATTAAATCAATTTCATTAATAGTTTCATCATCTAGTTCGATATTAATACTTTCA
>Ga0307986_10002881_pt1 | contig 12156 bp, 23 predicted proteins | sample EllFjometageno82_FD_203170 | JGI IMG/M metagenome (GOLD analysis project Ga0307986, IMG submission 203170) | Marine microbial communities from Ellis Fjord, Antarctic Ocean - #82 | ecosystem: Environmental > Aquatic > Marine > Unclassified | place: Southern Ocean | collected 2014-10-09
ACCATCTACAAATATCCTAGTTCCTACAGCAAATATCGATGGGTTAGCATTATATGTTGCAGTATCTATTCCAAAGAAATTGTCTGTCCATTGCGATAAGTTACAAGTTCCTCCTGGTGCAACAGGTCCTGAGTAATAACTTTGAGTGGCTAATGAATCGTAATTTTCTGCATTTGTATTCGTGCAACCTATAATATAAGTACAAGAATTATCATTTTGAGTTGCTAGTGAATCGTAATTTACAGCTATTGGATCCATACACCCTAAAACATAAATGCAACTACCATCATCGGCAGTTGCTAAAGAATCAAAGTTTGTAGCAACTAGATCCGTACATCCAAATACATCTGGAGCTGGTGGAGCGCATGGAGCAATTGTTAATGTATCAATATATGATAATCCAAAATCTCCTGCAACATACATAATGGTATCTTGGCAATCGTTTTGTATTAGAAACCATCCATCAACGCCACCCCATTGTGAAGCACCTAAGCCATCACCGTAAGAATCAAATATTGATGCAATGATGTCTCCTGATATTGATATTGTAGTATCAAATAGTGTTGTTGGTACTTGTGCAGGATTCTGTCCTATAATGATAGGTGAACCACTTAATGGTGTAATCTCCCAAGACGTTTCACTTGGGTAGTTGTCTGTTTGTAGTTGAATATTAATCCAACTTGTTTGCGCTAATAACATTGTTGGCAATAAAGCCAATACTAATAATAACTTTTTCATATTTCAAATCCCATATTCAATAACATCAGTCTAAATTTCTTAGACTCCCATTTTAATTCTAATACTGTAAACGTTCCAACCCTAAATTCTAAGTTGTACTTTTCTTTTTTATTTCCTGCCACAAAACCATTTATCCAATTCATAACTATTCTCTTTTATTTACATGAGCATTGGTTTGACTTACATGGCTTACAAGAGCATATATTCCAATATGCCCAGCCTGCAGTTATTGCTAATAATCCTAATGCTACCCAATTATTGACACCAAATGTACAACCTGCACCGACAGCCAATACATATGGGCCATAACAGTTAATATAACACAATACAGAAGTATAAACTGATTTATTTTCCGTTATTACTGCTACTAATTTTTCATCCAAATCAGTACTGTCCAAGACTTTTTGTACTGCTTTTTTTACAGCTTTTTTAGCAGTTTTCTTAACTGTAGATTTTTTTGCCGTTACTTTCTTTTTTACTGTTTCCTTTTTTGCCATAATATTATCCCTTAAAGATTTGTTTTTTACCACCGAAGTATTCGTATGCATGACCTTCGGTTTTTAGTTGTTCATTAATACACATTGAGTTTCCGTCTATATCTTGTATGAATATTTCGCCAAGTACCCGGCCATATTTTCCTACTCCGTGGGATTTTAATCTGAAATAGCCAGACTTTGCAGAAACTTCTGTTAGTAACTCGATATTTCTAGCTTTAGCTGCAAGGCCTTTTTTCTTTTCGTCAAGGTCTCTAGTTCTAGATTCCCAAGTATCAATACCCATGTAACGAATCCTTTTCTTAACCCATATATCAAATCCTACGTCAATCATTGCGTCAATGGTATCGCCATCAACTACCCTGTCTAACTTAGCTCTATAGATATACTTATCCACTATGCATCTCCTAATTTTAGTGACATATTATATGGTACAACTTTTGCATCGACAATAGTACTAAGTAGATTTTTAAAGAACTTTACATCATTTCCGCCTTTTTTGATTTCGCTTTTCAAATGGGTGATTAAAACGTTACAATCCTTTTCCCAGTTTTTCATAAAGCTTTTGTCCATGGGAGCTTCATTAATATTATTCTTGGATTGGTAAGATGCTTTAACGCTATCTAATGTAGGTAATGCGTCACCAAATTTTCTACCTTCAAATCCAGGAGAATTTTCGTTCAATAGATCTTTTAATTTTATAGTATTTTCTTTCATTGTATTTTCTTTCATATTTTTTATCCATCCAAATGCATCCATAGTATATGCCATGGCAGCTTCAGGGTCTTTTTCTTTTAATTTTTTGATTAAAGCAATAATTCCCTTTCTATGAAAGTATTTTTCTGGCAGTACGTCTAGAGCATGCTTAAATTTATTTGAAACATCTTTGTATTGATTAGCTTCGGTAACTGTCTCGTACATCAAATCAAACATAATATTTTGTATCTTTGAATTTGTAGCATTACCACCATTCTTTTCAATAGCTCTTCTAGCTTTCATAGCATTTTTTGCTAATACCATGTGATATCCTTTTGCTGGTCCTCCCATCTTCTTAACATATTGAGCTCCCTGGACTTTCATACCAACTGGTCTTGCGTTTCCTCTAGGATCTATTATTACGAAATCTCTAGATTCATTTACTTTGCCTTCGTTTAATGTATTTTTTGTTTTCATTATTTCTCTCCCTATACTATAAATATAGAAATATACCTATAAATATTAAGCCTGCTTAACTAATTTAGTTACTAATGTTACGTTTGGATATTTTTTCTTTAACTTGTCTACAGCATTTATATTTTTAGGGCTATCATCCATAAAATAAATAGTGTCGTATCCTTTTAGTATTTCTACTTCAATCCAATCAGCTTTCTTCTGTGGATCTGCACTACCAAGAGGTACTACGTATGGGTTTATTCCTATTGTTTTAAAGAAGTGGTTTATTGGCGCGCCAAGTCTTCTAGCAGTTAATATGGTCACTTTTCTGCCACCCTTATTCAATTGCTTGCGTAGTAAATCAACGTTTCTTTTAATCAATTTTGGATTTCTAAGTTTTCTGTCAAAATCCTTGAAGTCGTATTCTTGACCTTTTTCTAGCCGGTGTACTGCGAATTCTGCAGGGTCAAGTTTATCAACCTCTATGCCATTTAATGTTACGTATACCCATGAATCAGACTTAGCAAGGGTATCATCAAAGTCAAATATGCTTAGAGTCTTAGATTCGTTTAATATATCTTTTAATTTTATCATTTTATATATGTAATAGTGCTAGAGTTAAATTCGTCTGTGTTAATCTTGATAGAATTTGATTTCCACTTAAAACTAGTATGATGATGGACTGTATTCTTCCTAGTATCTAATATACCGATATTACTAAGGATAGGTGTTTCAGAATTGTCATGCCAACCCCACTCTTTTGCATCTTTGATTCGCCTATATAACTCCTTTTGTGCTGAGTTGTATGTCTTGCCGTATGAATCATCAAACCAAGTAGCTACTTTTCCATCGTTATACATGAATTTATATATTGCTTTACGACTACCTTGCTTAGCAATATCTGCTGCCGACCAAGCTTCGTTTATTATGTCTGTTAATTTGATCATGACCTGTTTGTTTTCCAGTTGTCAGGAAAGGCAGCTTCACCACTCTTCTTGTAGTCTTCCCATGTTTTCCAGAATTTACTTCCTGGCAATGAAGCCTTCTGAAAGCTTTTATACATAGCCTCAGCTTCTGATTCGAACAGACCACCATTTGGTTTATTTCTATTCTTCTTAGATACTGCACCTAATCTCTCAACTGCCTTCTGTAATGACGCTGTTGCTTTCAATACTCTTTCATGGGCTTTCTGTACTACAATGATATCTTTTACAGTCCACTGTTGACTTGCTTCGCTTAGTATATTTTTTAGTTTCACTTGTATTTTCTCCAATTCTTTTCTGCTTTAGTTGCTGCTATTTCGTAAGGATTTTTCTTGTAACCTAATTCGCGATACTTATCCATCTTTTTAGGATCTTGCATTGCGTGGGTGTATTCATGCAACAAGCCTCTAATTATTTCTTCTTCGTTGGTCATCTTAGGCGTATATAGATATATCTTATTATTTTTCCAATCGTATTCAGCGTGAGGGTTAGCTTCTCCTTCCATTCCTTCAATACCAGATATTCTCACATAGATGTTTGTGTGGAATTCAACTTTAGGTGTACCTCGTCTAGCTCTACCTAGATCCTTTACTATCTGTGGATATACTCTATCTACTACAGATTGTTTATCTAGGCCTTCCAGCAATATATCCTTTAGTTTTATCATGTCTATTTTAAATGCGTTAATTTATTATCCTTCTTCCAAGCTTGCTTATCAAATATTAAATCGTCCTTGACCAGCATAACAACTAAAGATCTACCAAATTTAGTATAATTTTTTATTTTAGAAAATTCTTTTGATTCTAATTTGGACCAAGCATACCATACTCCGGCCATGGCAACAAACATCTTGCCACCATTACCATCAAGAGATTCCATCTGCTTTTTTATTTTAGAACGCATTTTATGAGCCCATTTCTTAAAGTCTATGTACGCTAATTCGTTTGGAGTGTCCATTGGTATTGGACGACCTTCACTAAGTAATTTTCTTAAGTTTATCATTTGTTATTTCTTCTCTAATCCGTATCTATCTTTAACCAACATTGCATAAACTGGTCCATCTAACAGAGTTCGCAAATATCTTCTATCTAACTTACTGTAATACCCTTTTGGATCTGTTTTGTCTACATAGTAGTCCCAAGCCTTATCTAAATGCTTTTGTCTTTTCTGTCCTAGATCAGAATACTTCATGCCACTAACACCTTTAAGGTATATAGAGAATGCTTTCTGGAATTCCTTATTCTTGTATTCCTTGGCTGCTGTTCTTTTAAGTTCTGTTTCCAAAGCTTTAGATATCTTAACGGATAGCCAGCTGTCTCCTTCGTTTAATATGTCTGTTAATTTTATCATATCACTTTCCTCTTTTATTTTTGTAGGCATAAGTTTTTTTATTCTGAATGATAGCATTTTCTTACCGTTTATGGTTGGTTGACCTTTGTCATCAACGCCAAAATCCTTAACAACTACTGGTTTATTCTTAAACTTTCCACGCAATATAGTATCGCCAACCTCTAGGTCTAGCGTAAATTTTTCTAATAATATGTCCTTTAGTTTTATTCCCATTTTCTGTTATGCTTTTTTCTTTGGTCTGCCATTACGTATTCAACTGAATCGTGCTCGCCGCAATGGGGACACCTTAACTTCTCTATATCTATTGCTTCGTTAATCTTCCATTCGCCACCACACTTCTTACTACTGCATTTATATATGTACGTGTGTCGTATGAATACCTTATGGGCCATTATTTGAAGGTCTTTCTCATCCATAGCAAAATATAATGAGTTAATTCCTTTCCTGCAGGGACAATATCGCTTTTCTCTGTCATAGAACCCCTCTTCCAATCTAACCACTGCATTTCAATAGCCGATAAGTGTTTATCGATTGCCTTATGGTCCATAGATTCTATGTATTCTTCGTTTAAGTTGGTTTTACCTTCTTCAACAAGAGTTCTTCTCCATTTTGCATCATTAAATTTTTCCATTATTTTTTTCTCCTCGTGTACATATTTAGTCATACTACTGTTAATTGTCTTTTATATGGTAATGCATTAGATTACGCTATCATGTCTCTGCTGTCTATTAAAGTATAGGAAAATGAATTACCGTGGATTTCCCTAGCTGACTGGCAAATGTCTAAAAATTCATGCCAATCATCATTTGCAGCTATTACCTGGCAGCCGGCTGACCATTTATCAATTTGCGTTGATTTGCCGGAGGTTCTTGAAGTTGCCCTATGTATATTTATACCAAATATTCCGGTCTCTGTTTTTGACTCGTCTAAATCATAATTGGAATCGCGATTGTTATCCCTATAAACCGTTACATCCTTTTTTTGGCCAAGAGCTAAGTATTTTCCTTGGTGTAATCTTAATTTATGTGAACCCCTATATTGACCAGGCTTTAATATTGCCACGCCTTTTTCGCTTAATATATTTTTAACCCAGTGGGATCCTGGATCAGTGGTACAATTGAAGGCATGAAATTTCCATGTATCTTCTACTTTATATGATATTGTTATTTTGTCGTCAAATGCATTTGTCACCTTGCCGTCTGTATCAGAGTTTCGGATTCCAACTATATTTACGTCATAGCCTTTATTACTATGGTCGTTAAACCAAGTATATCCCTTTGACAGTACTGTATTTTTTATTGATTCTGGTGTTATATTCATTGATGCTCTTTTGGTTTTGTTGCATAAGTATTCTTATATAAATATAAAGAAAACTATATAAAATATAAGAGTTTATGTAATATTGACCATATCTGGAATTAACCAATAGATTTTCCCAGTCAAAGTTTCAACCTTTATCTTGTCTGATTTTATTTCCTTTATTATTACCCTATCACCACCGTATAGTGCGCCGTTATGGGCAAAATGGTCTTTAGCAATAATGCCATATCTAAGATTAGTTACGCTTTTCATATTTTACTCGTCATGACGGTTACCCTTGAAACTTGAAGGCTTTGTTTTTTTGGTTTGTTTTTTAAGCTTTCCTTGTCCTTGTTCTTCCCTATTCTTACGCTTAATAAACTTTTCCTTCTTTTGTTCTGGTAAATCATCTATATCTATGTTTCTAATGTTAATTTTTGGCATTATTTAATTCTTACCTTTAGTTTATCAATTTGTTTTAAAAATTGTGAAACAGTCAATGTATGATTCTGATCAGTTTTTATTTGCACTTTCATTAATTTTTCCGGTTCTTTGTCTACTATGTTCATTAGTGCTGTCAGGCCTTGGTCAGCCCAAAATACTCCAAAACCGTTATCAGTTCCTATAGTTAAATATGCATTTGATTCTTCGTTATGTAATAAAAAGTAATCCATTAATCTTCTTTATCCGTACTGTACCAATCTATTTGCCTATCACCGTCCCATTCTGTAATTACGTGCGTCTTTTTTGAGCATGCCGATAGTGAAATCAATATAATTATTATTAATATTTTCATTTTGCAACTACAGCTCTTCCTTCTAACTTTTCCCAATCTCGTTCTGATCTAACTTCTAGATTTGTGTTCCATACACCCGTTAAGGTATTCATTGATACGTCTAACGATTCACCAAAATCTATCATGGCCTGTACATCTTTGGGAAAGCATGAACCTCCAAAACCGCGTCTTCCGTCTGGTCCAGGAACGCTTAGGTGAGAGTGTCCTACTCTTCCGTCTCTCACAAATCCTTCAATGGCCATATCCCAATCAACGCCACAGTTATCTGAAACCTGTTTCATTTCGTTTAAGAATGATATTTTAGTTGCAAAGAAGCAGTTATTCATATACTTTACCATTTCTGCTGTTTGAAAGTTTGTTTCAACACATGGTATAGAATTGCCAAATCTCCACTTGAAAAGCGATGCAACCCTATTTGTGTTTATTTTCTCGCCTCCAAGTACGAATCTAGATTGATTGATGAAATCAAATTTAGCAGATCTTTCTGTTAAAAATTCAGGATTAAATACTATATTTAGGGTCGTAAACTTCTCGGCTAACATTTTAGTGGTGCCTGGTACAACAGTTGACCTTATCAAAATAATATTATCACTACGTTTATTTACAGTTTCAATATCTTTTAGTGCAGATTCTAAAATGTCTAGATGCATGCTTCCGTCAGGGTTTGAAGGAGTTGGTACAGATAAAAATATGAACTCTGAGCCGTTAACTGTTTCTTCTAACGTATTAATACTCTTTGAGGGGTCAATATCGTATGCTCTTATTTCAGCATCGCAGCCAGTTTGGGCAGAAAAACCAAATTCAACTGCTGATCCTACAAAACCCCTTCCTATAATTCCTATTTTTTTCATATGTCTATTGGCCTTTCTTTTTCTTTGTTAAAACACATGTCCCTGAGCAATTTGTGAACTCCCAATTTGATATGTTTTCTGATATGTATTTTGATTGGGAGGAAAGCATAGAATTACTCGGATATTGATTACCGCTATCCATGTGTTTTAGTTTTTTAATGAGACGATCTTCGAATACATGGGTTTCAGATTTTAGGTGTAATTTTTTAGATTGCCTATATTCTGAAGTTTGGACGTCTTCGATAATATAATATCCGCCAGGTTTTAATTTAGAAAATAATTGGCCTAAACTTATATCTATGAAGTCTGGCCAATGGGCTCCATCATCAATAATAATGTCTATATCTTCACCTATTTTTTCAACAACTGTTCGTAGGGTTGATAGTTCTGATTGGCATCCCTGTATGACTGTAATGTTGGCGTTTGATGATACTCTATCGACAACTCTATCATATGAACATGCCTTTGGGTTATGTCCTGTGTTTATGGTTGTACTTCCCCTATGGAAATCGTCCAAGCCATAGATTTTAGAGTTTGGAAAATATTCTCCCCACATAAGAAGGGATGAGCCCTGGTGGACACCTATTTCTAGAACCACCAATTCCTCTTCCCTAATTGGCTCAAATATTTGGTCGTATTTAGCACAATAGCTTGGATGTATCGCTTTGTCTGATCCCCATTTTTTAGCTAATTTTTGTATATTCATATTCCTAAATCCTTTTTATATGTTTTGATCCAAGAGGGTAAATCTCCCTTTGGTTGCCAATCCAATATTAAATTTGCCTTTGAGTTGTCTGCTAGAGTTTGGAAAGGTTCTTTTACCTCTTTACCATAAGTTTTAGTACCTCCAAGCATATCTGCAACCTCATTAACTGAATAATTTTTTCCATTTCCTATATTGAATACATCTCCGTCAAATCTATCTTCCTGTGTTGCTGCTATAATGTTTGCTTCGACAGCATCTCCAACATAAGTAAAATCTCTTCTCTGCTTACCATCATTTGTAATAGTTAAGTCTTTGCCATCCAGCATCTGTTGAGCAAATATACCTAAAACCAAGCAGTATGCTCCGTCTAGATTCATCCTTTCCCCGTAAATATTAAAATATCTAAGGGATACGGTATCTAATCCATATACCTGGCTAAACATTTTACAATACTGTTCGCCAACATATTTTTGTAGTCCGTATGGCGACAGAGGATTTGTTGGATGTTCTTCTGTGGTTGGAAATTTAGTAGCGTTTCCATATGCCGAACTACTTGCACTATATACTACCCTTTTTACTCCTGCGTTATGAGATGCTAATAGTACGTTTAGCGTTCCTTCAATGTTTACCTTGTTAAACGAAATTGGATCAGATATTGATGGTTGAACTCTGGCTTTAGCGGCAAGGTGGAATACGACATCTATTCCTTCAAAGTATCTAAGGGCATTCTTTGTTGGGTTATCTAAATCTTTCATTGTAGATATATCAACCCTATAAAACTTGGCGTTGGAATTTATATTTTTAGACTTTCCAGTCGATAAGTCATCTAAAACTATAACTCCCCATCCATTTTCTATTAGTTTATCTACCAAATTAGAGCCTATGAACCCTGCTCCACCCGTTACCAATGCTCTCATTATCTATCTTCCAGCTTTTCCCATTTTTGTTCTATTTCTCTTATTTTTTTAAATACTAGCTCGAACATTGGTTGCACCTTATCAAAATTACCATTTGATTGAAGTATTGTTGCCGCTGTTTCAAGAGGTTTTTTAATTTTAGTGTTTATTTCGTTTAATCCGTTTTTACTTACTTTTGACATTCTAATTTCCCTTTTTAGTTATTGTTGTTAGTGTTTTTTCTGTTGATTCTAAATTTTTAATTGATACTTCCATATTTCCAAGTTCAAAAGAACCAGTTTCTGACTGTTCCCGTATTATTTCTGAAATTGATTTTATTATTTCATAATCCATGTCGTCAAATTTATTTCCATTAATTCTAATTTCTATATTATTGATTACATTCGCGTTTATACTAAAGATTCGCTTATTCAGGTCGTACGTTGTTTCAGAACTTTGATTTTTAATATAAGATTGAAAATCTGCGTCAGTGTATAACGTGGAGCACCAAGGCTCTAATATTTCTATTAGATGGTTGGTACAATTTTTTACAACTATTCCTATATCATACTTAGGAAAAATTATAGGCATCATGTAGTGGTCATGTATTGCAAAACATCCCCACTTTCTGATGAAGTTTTTCTCGTTTTTTAGATTTGTCCGTTGCCACTCGGGACTATCTACGCCTGTACTACCGCCAGAATGTTTATTAAATCTGCTACCTCTACTTGTAAAATGATATACGACAGCATCCCATGGTTGCTTAAACTTATATCCAGCAAGGAGAAACCTATTAAATAAGTCTGAATCTTCTCTAGATTGGGGAGCAAATAATTCGTCATGTCCGCCTATTGATTCGAAATCTTCTTTATACATGCACCAAGGAGCAAATACACCTTCTGTGACTTTACCAGAAAATTCTTCATAAAACCCTGGGTTTGTGCACCATTCGTTCCAGTCGTGAAAATTAAATTCTTCTGGTTCTATTCCGAAGTTCTTTGTGACCTTGCATAATCCTTCAGGGTGTAGGGGTGGTTCTACTCTAGTTGCACTCACTACTGTTCCTGGTGTAACATGGTTTAATATGGCTGTATCTAGGCCTATACCTGCTACCATATCTGCGTGGAATGCCATAATTATTTCTGTTCTTGCTATTTTTATTCCTGCATCAAACATTCCAACTATTCCTATTCTGCCCGGACCGTCATTTCTATATACTAATAATGCCTCGTCTTTAAGACTAGATAGCCACTCGGTTGTTCCGTCTATACTGGCGTCGTCTAATACAAGTATCTCGTGGCCGTTGCCTAAGTTTTTTATGGATTCGTACGCTAATTTTAGAAATTCTAAATTATTTCTACTTGGTATAACAAATGTAATTTTTTTCATAATTTTTTTATAACTTTTATATAAATATCAGTTTTAAACTAATTCTACACAAACCCCAGGACCATTTTTATGTTTTGCTTGGTCCGGTACGGTTTTTATAACCTTATCGTTTAGGGAAGAATATTTATCCAATATAAAATCTAGTTCATGGGTAATAAATGAATTATCGAATTCTCCTATATCAATCCTATTTTGGTTTGAGTAGTCATGATAGCCAAAACACAATACATTACCAAACTCAGATAAACTATCCCTAAGCTGTCTTGCTTCTTTTCCCTTTGGTCCGTCTATAAATACACCAACCTTTACGTCTTTTCCATCCTTTAGTATTTCCGGTATAATTTCGAAACCGTCGCCTTTTACCATTGATAAGTTATCGTGATGTTTCAATCTATCCTTTGTTTTTTCAAAGGTTTCGTATTGGTCTATGTCTACACTGATTATTTGAAAATCAAAATATGTTGCAAAAATATCAGTGGAACAACCGTAAGCTACTCCTGACTCTATAATTGCATCAACATTTAATATATCGCAAATAGAGCAAAACAAAAAAGCTTCCGTATACCATATACCTCTGGATTTATATTCAACTGATTCTACGATACTTGAAAATTTATCGGCGTTTTGGGCCCAGTATTTTTCTAATTCTTCTATTTTGACCATTATTTAAACTTCTCTAACCATTTTTCTTCGCTAAAATGTTGTTTATATCTATCTCTAGCTCTTTTAGCACATAAACTATAAAATAATTCATCTTCCTTTAATTTTATTGCTATTTCTTTTGCCTTTGATATATCACCCAATTCAACAGTGCAATCAGGATGGCAAATCATTTGCGTATCTAATCCTGTATATCCAATACAAGGTATACCTAGATAGGCGCAGTTAAGAGCGAATGTGCCGGCTGCATGTGTTCTCATTAAGTGAACCCCGTATTTAGAATCATTAAGCGTATTAATCCAATCAACCCAACCCATATATGGTAAATGGTTTAGGTTAGGCATTTGATCTTCACCATCTATTTTTCGGCCCATACTTGGAGCGTATACTTCTGATTCGAACTCTTGGGCTACTATATATGAATCAAACCCTCCATACCATTGGCAAAAGTTACCACCAATCATTACCGATTCCCGTTTTTTATTCCCGGGAGTAATTTCACCATTTAGGTGTTTTATTGAATCGTCAATCATTAGACTAGGCATTACCCTGCAATCTTTGCCAGTCAATCCTGTGAAATATTTTTTGTCTACTTCATTATGTACTAGTAGAAAATCCATTTCTTGTATCGTATTGAAAAACCAAACTTGTTGTTCTAGTGGATAGTCTTGAAAATACCAATGTGGACCTTCTTGCATATACGCTAATTTTTTACAACTTAATCTTAACTTTTCTATTGAAAATTTAGGATTGTTTTTTGGTATGATGCAAATGCCTAAATCATATTCTGCGTTTATTGAGTCAGCATTTATATTATAGTGGTCAGCGTTGAGTGCACACAT
>Ga0307986_10002882_pt1 | contig 12153 bp, 10 predicted proteins | sample EllFjometageno82_FD_203170 | JGI IMG/M metagenome (GOLD analysis project Ga0307986, IMG submission 203170) | Marine microbial communities from Ellis Fjord, Antarctic Ocean - #82 | ecosystem: Environmental > Aquatic > Marine > Unclassified | place: Southern Ocean | collected 2014-10-09
TAAAGAAAAAATTAATTTAATATAAATGATTAATTTTAATAAATTTTATAAATTATTTAACTTAATATCTTTAAGTCTAGTTATAGTTTCAATTTTGTTGCTATTTGTTAAAGGACTTAATTTTGGCGTAGATTTTAAAGGTGGTACTTTAATTGAATTAAGAGCTAATGATAAAAATATAACTGTAATATCATTAAGAGATTCTTTCAGTAATATGAATTTAGGAGACTTTAATGTTAAAAGATTTGGCAATGAAAATGATTTTTTAATTAAGATTGAAAAAAAGGATACCAGTGCAAATGCTATTGAGATTATTAAAAAAGACTTAACAGATAATATTGGTAAATCTTTTAATTTTAGAAGAGTTGAAAATGTAGGTCCAAAAGTTAGTTCTGAATTGTTAAAATCTGGAATTATAGCGATTGCTATGTCCCTTGCTGCTATGCTTTTTTATATTTGGATAAGATTTGAATGGCAATTTAGTTTGGGTGCTATTTTAGCCTTATTTCATGATGTTATTATAACACTTGGGCTTTTTTCACTATTTGGATTAGAAATAAATCTTTCAATTGTTGCTGCTGTGTTAACTATAGTTGGCTATTCAATGAATGATACAGTGGTAATTTATGACAGAGTTAGGGAAAATTTAAGAAAATTTTCTGATATTAAGATATTTGAACTTACAAATATTTCGATTAATGAAACATTATCAAGAACTATAATTACATCTGTTACTACATTACTTGCATTAGTCTCAATCTACTTATTTGGTGGTGAGATATTAAAAGGTTTTTCTTTAGCAATGATTATGGGTGTTGTATTTGGAACTTATTCTTCAATCTATATTGCGAATCCAGTATTAGTAAAACTTAATGTGTCGCAAAGAACTGTTTTGAAAGAAGATGATAAAAATTAATAAAGATTTTGAGCGGCTACCATTGAAAGTAACATTGGTAGAGATAAAAGAGTATTTGTTCTTGAAAACAACATGGCAGTTCTAGCAGATTTTGCTTTAACATCTGGATCGCATTCTACAATACCTAAAGCTTTTTTTTGATTTGGCCAAATTATGAACCATACATTGAATGCCATATATAGACCAAGCCACATACCGATACCAATGGCGGTACTTTTTCCACCACCTGAACCTATTCCTAAGGTCATTGCTTGATGAGCATAGCCATTCAGGTAAGCTAAGATTAAACCTGAGATTACTGTTAACAAAGCAGCCCATCTAAAATAAAATAAAGCAGCTGGTGCAATAACTTTTCCAATTGCAGGTTTTTGTTCATCTGGAATTTTTGCCATATTAGGGATTTGAACAAAGTTGAAGTACCAAAGTAAACCAATCCACATGATTGCAACAGTTACATGAATCAATCTAGTTAACCAACTCCAAAAAATAGTATCAAAGTCAAATCCACCATTACCATAAAATAATCCTAAGAAAAGAATTATAGCTAGTGCTAACGATGCGTGAATTGTTTTTGGTAATGATGATAGTAAATTTCCCATGATTCCAAATACTATACACTAAAAATATTTAATTTTTAAATTATTTTTTAAATCTTTCCTCAAGCATTGGTTTTAAGTATTGACCTGTATAACTACCTTTAATATTAACTATTTCCTCAGGTTTTCCTTCTGCAATGATATTTCCACCTTTAACACCCCCTTCAGGACCCATATCTACAATATAATCGGCTGTTTTAATTACATCTAAATTATGTTCAATAACAATAACTGTATTTCCTAAAGCAACGAATGTATGTAATATTTCTAATAGTTTTTTAATATCATGTTGATGTAATCCTGTTGTTGGTTCATCTAGAATATACATTGTTCTACCTGTTGATCTTTTAGACAATTCTTTAGCTAATTTAATACGTTGAGCTTCGCCACCTGAGAGTGTAGTTGCCTGTTGTCCAATTTTTATGTAACCAAGTCCTACTTTTTTTAGAGTTAATAACTTTGTTTTAATATTTGAAATATTTTCGAAATATTCACATCCCTCATCAACAGACATATCTAATACATCAGCTATACTTTTGTCCTTAAATTTAATCTCAAGGGTTTCTCTATTATATCTTGTACCCTTACATTCATCGCATTGGATATAAACATCAGGTAAAAAATGCATCTCATATGTTATTACACCATCACCTTCACACGCCTCACACCTTCCTCCTTTAACATTGAATGAGAATCTTCCAGGTTTATATCCTCTGGTTTTTGATTCGGGTAAAGCTGTAAACCAATCTCTAATAGGTCCAAAAGCTCCAGTATAAGTTGCTGGATTTGATCTTGGTGTTCTTCCAATAGGTGATTGATCTATATCAATAATTTTATCTATTAATTCTACACCTTTATATCCTTTAAAAGCTTTAGGAACTTTTCTTGCTTTATTATTTAATGTTAAATTTAAAGCGTGATATAATGTTTGAAGTATTAATGTTGATTTGCCACTACCAGAAACACCTGTTACACAAGTAAAACTTCCAATTGGAATTTTAAGATTTACATTATTTAAATTATTTCCACTTGCACCATTAATTTCTAGAAATCTTCCATTTTTAGCAAGTCTTCTAATTCTTGGTACTGCAATGTATTTTTTGTGGGATAAATACTGTCCTGTAATACTATTTTTATTTTTTAGTATTTCTTTATAAGTTCCTTGAGCAATTATTTGACCACCATTAGTTCCAGCTTCTGGTCCTAAATCTATTATGTGATCTGCACTTTCCATTGTCTCTGTATCGTGTTCTACAACAATAACTGTGTTACCTAAATCTCTAAGTCTTTTCAAAGCATCTATAAGTTTAACATTATCTTTTTGATGCAATCCAATAGATGGCTCATCAAGAACATATAATACACCTGTCAATCCTGAACCAATTTGTGATGCAAGTCTAATTCTTTGTGCTTCACCTCCCGATAGAGTTCCCGACTCTCTTGATAGAGTTAAATAATCTAGACCTACATTTAAAAGAAAATTTAATCTTTCGTTAATTTCTTTAAGTATATGTTCGGCAATTTTAAATTGTCTCTTATCAAGATTTTGTTCCAAATCTTTAAACCATCTAGCTGCATCTAAAATTGATTTTTTTGTTACATCACTTATATTTTGGTCATTAATTTTAACGCATAAAGCTTCTTCTTTTAATCGTTTTCCATTACATCCCTCACACGCTGAATCGGATTGATACTCTGATATTGCCTCTCTTTTCCACTCACTATCAGATTCTAGAAACCTTCTTTCAAGGTTGTTAACTACACCTTCAAAAGTTTTTTTATGTGAATATTTTTCATATCCATCATCATAGTTAAATTTAATTTCCTCTTCATCAGATCCAAATAAGATGACATCTTTAATTTTCTTAGGAAGTTTTTTCCATTTTTCATCTAAAGAAAAACCATAATGTTTAGCTATAGATGCTAAAGTTTGAGCATAATATAATGTTGTTGATTTAGCCCACGGTTCTATAGCCCCGTCACCAATACTTTTCCTTTCATCTGGAACCACAAGATTTGGATCAACATTTAATTTTATACCAATGCCTTCACATTCAGCACAAGCACCATAAGGACTATTAAAAGAAAAAAGTCTTGGTTCAATTTCTTCTATTGTAAAACCACTTTCTGGACATGCAAATTTAGTAGAATAAATAAGTTTCTCAATTTTTCTAAATTTTTGAGGCAATGTTTCATTTTCATACTCAACAAAGACCAAACCATTTGATAAATTCACAGCAGTTTCTATACTTTCTGCAAGTCTATTTCCAAGGTTAGAGTTTAAAACAATTCTATCAACCAAAACTGAAATATCATGTTTAATTTTTTTATCTAAATCTGGCGCTTTATCAATTTCGTAAAGAACATCATCAATCTTAATTTTTCTAAAACCTCTTCTTTTATAACTTAGAATATCTTTTTTATATTCACCTTTACGACCTCTAACAACTGGTGCGTAAACATAAATTGTAGATTTTTTTGGTAATTTTTTTATGAGATCAACTATTTGTGTTATAGTCTGAGATGTTATTGGTTTACCTGTGAATGGTGAGTAGGGCACGCCAGCTCTTGCATATAGTACTCTCATATAATCATATATCTCTGTTACAGTGGCTACTGTAGATCTTGGGTTTTTAGACGTATTTTTTTGCTCTATTGCTATTGCTGGACTTAAACCCTCAATTAAATCAACATTAGGTTTTTTCATTTTATCTAAAAACTGTCTTGCGTATGCTGATAAACTTTCTACATATCTTCGTTGACCCTCTGCATAAACAGTATCAAAAGCTAGAGATGATTTTCCGGAGCCTGAAAGACCAGTAATCACTACAAATTGATCTTTAGGAATTTCTACAGAAATATTCTTTAGATTGTGTTCTTTTGCACCCTTAATAACTATCTTTTTGATCATATTTTTTTGTTGCTTTAAATTAATAAAATTAATATTCAGATTAAATTGTGATATAAAACTAATTAATTTAATTAACAAATTTAAAATATTATGGCTGGAAGTTTAAATAAAGTACTTTTAATTGGGCGTTTAGGCGCAGACCCCGAAATCAAACAAATGGTTAATGGAAAAAGTGTTGCACGATTAAGTGTTGCAACAAGCCAATCCTGGAAAGACAAAACTACTGGTGAAAAAAAAGAAAAAACAGAATGGCATCGAATAGTTGTTTTTAATGATGGTTTGGTTAATGTTGTTCAACAATACTTAAAAAAAGGTGCTCAAGTCTATATTGAAGGCCAACTTACAACAAGAAAATGGAAAGATGAGCAATCAGGCCAAGATAAATATTCTACAGAAATAGTAATTCAAGGTTATAACTCATCATTAACTATGTTGGGTGGTGGTAACACAGGTGGTGGCATTCAAAATGATAATACCCAACCAGCAAATAATAGTCCTGAAGATACTACTCAAGCCTCAAACGATATGGATGACGAAATCCCATTTTAGTTTCTATGCAAAAAACAGAAATACCTAAAGATAACAATATTAAAATTATTTCAATGCACGATGAGATGAGCTCGTCTTATCTTTCTTACGCTATGAGTGTTATTGTTAGTAGAGCACTTCCAGATATTAGAGATGGATTAAAACCTGTACATAGAAGAATATTGTTTGCAATGTATAAGGGTGGCTATGATTGGTCTAAACAATTTAGAAAATCTGCAAGAATAGTAGGTGATGTAATTGGTAAATATCATCCTCATGGTGATCAGTCCGTCTATGATGCACTTGTAAGAATGGTTCAAGATTTTTCAATGAGCTTACCACTCGTTGAAGGACAAGGTAACTTTGGATCCATCGATGGGGACCCAGCTGCAGCTATGAGATATACTGAAACTAGACTTTCTAAAGTTTCTCAATTTTTAATTGATGATATAGAAAAAAATACAGTAAGCTATAAAAGTAATTATGATGAAACAGAAAAAGAACCTACTGTTTTACCAGCTCAATACCCGAATTTGTTAGTTAATGGTGCCGGAGGTATTGCCGTTGGTATGGCAACTAGTATACCACCACATAATTTAGGAGAGATAATCGATGGAACATTAGCCTTGATCGATAACAAGGATATTAAAATAAAAGATTTAATGAAACATATCCCTGGACCTGATTTTCCTACAGGTGGTATTATCATAGGTAAAGATATTATTAAACAAGGTTATAATAGTGGTAGAGGTTCTTTTAAGATTAGAGGTGAAATTTCTGTTGAAAATTTAAAAAATGGGAGAGATAGATTAATAATAACTTCAGTACCCTATCAAGTTAACAAATCTGTATTGAATGAAAGAATTGCACAATTAGTAAGAGAGAAAAAAATTGAAGGTATTAAAGATATTCGTGATGAATCTAATCGAGAAGGTATTAGGGTAGCAATAGATTTAAGGAATGGTGTTGAGCCCGAAACTATAAAAAGGCAATTATATAAAAACACATCAATAGAAAGTTCATTTGGCTTTAATACTCTTGCTATTGTTAAGGGTAAACCAGAAACATGTAATCTGAAAGATTTTTTAACTAATTTTTTAACTTTTAGAGAAGATGTTGTAATTAAAAAAACTAAATTTGATCTTAAAAAAGCCGAAGATAGAGCTCATATATTAATAGGCTTATCTGTTTCAGTTGAAAATTTAGATAAAATTATAAAGATAATTCGATCTTCAAAAACACCTGATGATGCAAAGAAATCATTACTTAATACTAAATGGAAAATTTCAAAATCATTAAAACTTATTTCGTTAATCGAAGGTAAAAAAGGTAAAAATTCATATTCTTTAACAGGACCTCAGGTAATTTCAATTTTAGAATTAAGACTTCAAAAGTTAACTGCCTTGGGTATAAATGAAATTGAAATTGAAATTAAAAAACTTGCAGAGCTTATTACTAATTACAAAAAAATTATAAACTCTAAAAAAGAATTGTTAAAAGTTATTAGTGAAGAACTTAAAACTATTAAAGAAAAATTTTCAGTACCAAGAAGAACTAAGATTATTGATGCGGTACTTAATTATGATATTGAAGAAACAATTCAAAAAGAATCAGTTATTATAACAGTTACACTCCAAGGTTATATAAAAAGAGGTGCATTAAGTAGCGTTAAACAGCAAAAAAGAGGTGGTAAAGGTAAATCAGGCATAACTACTCGTGGAGAAGATTCTGTCGTTCAAACCCTTTCTGTTAACACACATACATCAGTATTATTTTTCTCGACAGAGGGTCTAGTTTATAAAATTAAAGCGTGGAAAATTCCTGAAGGATCTACAACATCTAAAGGTAAATCTTTATTTAATATTTTGCCATTAAAAAATCATCAATCAATAAGTTCAATAATGCCCTTTCCAGATGAAGAATCTGAATGGAAAAATTTACAGATAGTATTTGCAACAGCTCAAGGTAAGGTTAGAAAAAATAGTCTTAGTGATTTCTCCTCAATAAATGCAGCTGGCAAAATTGCTATGAAACTTGATTCTAATGATAAAATTGTTGGTGTAATAATTTGCAAAAATGATCAAGATATTATGCTTAGTACAAGAAATGGCAAATGCATAAGATTTGAATCAAATAAATTACGTATGTTTAAAGGTAGATCTTCTAAAGGCATCAAAGGTATAAATTTAGCTACCAAAGATGAAATTGTTTCTTTATCAATTGTAGATAAAAGTCGAATTAAAAAAGATGGCAAAATTAACAAGGATGAAAAATCTGAAATAGCAGCTAAAGAAAGATTTGTTTTATCTATAACTGAAAATGGTTATGGGAAAAAAACGTCTCATTATGATTATAGAGTGACCAATAGAGGTGGCAAAGGAATTATTGGAATAATTAATTCTCCAAGAAATGGTTGTGTAGCTTCATCATTTCCTATTTTTGATGGAGATGAAATTATGATTTCAACTAATAAAGGAAGAGTAATTAGAGTTGCGGTTAAAGAAATTAGATCAGCAGGCAGAAATACTCAAGGTGTAAGAATTATTAAGCTTTCTGGTGATGAAAAAGTAGTTTCAGCTATAAAAATAGATGATAACTTGGTGTAATGAAAAAAGTTGCTATCTATCCAGGCACATTTGACCCTATAACTTATGGTCACATAGATGTCATTGAAAAAGCTTTAAAATTATTTGATGAGATTGTTGTTGCTGTTTCTGATGGTTCTAATAAAAGTTATCTCTTTAGTGCCGATGAAAGAATAAATATAACCAAAAAAGCACTTTTTTTTGATTTAAAATTACAAAAAAAAAGAATTCACATAACTTCATTTCAGTCGTTAACAACGGATCTTTGTAAAAAATATAAATCAAATATTATCCTAAGAGGTTTAAGAGCTGTGTCAGATTTTGAATATGAATTTCAGTTAGCTGGTATGAATAGAAAATTAAACAATAATATAGAGACTATATTTTTGATGTCTGATGTTGAAAATCAAATAATCTCCTCTAAATTTGTCAAAGAAATTGTTAGATTAAATGGAGATATTAAAAAATTTACTACAAAAAGCACAATTAAATCTTTAAAAGATAAATATGAATAAATTAATATCTAATTTCTTAATTTTACTTTTTTTATTAACCAACAACATAAATGCAGAGGAGAATATAATGATTTTAAAGCTTAAAGATGGAGATGTTAAGATAGAACTATTTCCAGATGTTGCCCCTAATCATGTTAAGAGAATTAAACAACTTGCTGATGAAGGTAAATATGACAATGTAGTTTTTCATAGAGTAATTGATGGTTTCATGGCTCAAACTGGAGATGTTAAATATGGAAACTCATCTTCCAATGATTTTAATATAAGAATGGCTGGAACGGGAGGATCATCTTTGCCCGATCTAAAACAAGAATTTAATGATACACCTCATGACAGGGGAACATTATCTATGGCTAGATCCCAAGACCCTAACAGTGCTAATAGTCAATTTTTTATTTGTTTTAAGCCAGCAGCCTTTTTAGATCGAGAATATACTGTTTTTGGTAAAGTTACAGAGGGTATGGAATTTGTTGATAAAATTAAAAGAGGTGAACCTGCTTCAGACCCAGATAAAATTATAAGTTTTAAATCATTATAGTTACTTTCGATGACATTGAAAAAATTTAGTTTTAATGTCATTGCTAAAGATGTTTTTTCTAGATGTGGAATTATAGAAACTCAGAGAGGAAACATTAATACTCCTGCATTTATGCCTGTTGGCACACAAGCAACAGTTAAAGCTTGTTTGATTGATGATGTAATTAAAACAGGGTCCGAAATTATTTTATCTAACACTTATCATCTAATGATTAGACCTGGTGTTGAAAGAATTATATCTGCTGGTGGTCTTCATAAATTTATGAATTGTAAATTACCGATATTGACTGACTCTGGTGGGTTTCAAGTAATGTCTTTATCGAAGTTAAATAAAGTCGATAAAGAAAAAGGGGCAATTTTTAACTCTCATGTTGACGGGAAAAAATTTATATTAAGTCCAGAGGAAAGTATTAAGATTCAAAAAGGACTAAATTCTGATATTGTTATGATTATGGATGAATGTCCTAAAAAAACTACAGATTATAAAATAATTAATAAATCTATGGATTTATCTCTTTATTGGGCCCAAAGATCAAAAGATGCTTTTGGATTAAATCCTCATAAAGCTTTATTTGGAATAGTTCAGGGAGGATTATTTAAAGACTTAAGAATTAAATCTATTAACGAATTGATTAAAATCAATTTTGATGGTTATGCGATAGGTGGTTTAGCTGTTGGTGAAACACAAAAAGAAATGTTTGATGTATTGGATGATATTAAAGAGCATATGCCAAAAGATAAACCAAGATATCTAATGGGTGTAGGAACGCCTTCAGATATATTGGGAGCTGTAAAAAGAGGCATTGATATGTTTGACTGCGTTATGCCAACTAGATCTGGAAGAACTGGTCTTGCTTTTACTTGGAATGGGAGAATTAATATAAAAAACAACAAATATAAATCAGACAATGAGCCACTCGATATCAATTGTCTGAATTTAAATTTAAACAAATATTCAAAAAATTATCTAAATCATCTTTTTAACACCAATGAAATTCTTGGTTCAACTCTCTTAACTCTTCATAATATTAATTTTTATCAAGAATTAATGTCAGCTATTCGAAAAAATATCAAAATGGGTACTTTTGATAAATTCCATGATGAATACATTGATAAATTGTAATTTTAATATTTGCAATTTTATAACTTATGCAATAAATACATATTTTTTGGTAATAAAAATTATTTAATTTAGATATTTTTTTATTGTTTAAATTTTTAAGTGTAAAGAAATTTAAAAATTTTAAAAGAGACTTCACCAATAGTTTTTTTTTAAAATTAAATAAAAAAAACTTCCATCTAAATTTTAATTATTTCTATGTGGGCCCTTAGCTCAGTTGGTAGAGCAATTCCCTTTTAAGGAATGGGTCGATGGTTCGAGTCCATCAGGGCTCACCAACTAAAATTACTCTATATATTTATTGTGTAATTTAATTATTGTAGAATTTTCAAATAATCTAATGCCATCAAAATTAAACACTTTCTTTGAAGTATTATATATAATTTTATATAAGCTATTAGTTGCAACATCACCAAGTATGCTTGTTTTTGGATTCCAGCCAAAAGCAAAAACTATAAATATAGTAATAAATATTTTTTTATTTATACGAAAAAAATTATCAAAATATAACACTTTATCGTTAGTGTTAATCAAATCATTTTTTATCAGATAGAGTGATAATAAAATTGAAAAGACATACATCATGTTAACTATTCTTCCCCAATCAGTCATTGAAGCAAACATTATTATAGTAGGTAAAAGTAAAATTATTATATGTATGTGTAATTTTTTAAATACATTCAATAATAGTATTTTACTTTTCAATCGTGAGTAATAAAGCAATATTAATAATGGTAAAAAACCTATTAAAATTATTAATGAGTATCTAAATAAAGCTGTTGGTCCATTATATAACTTCAGCAAGTTATAGACATCATTAAATTGATTTGTAATTGTCCCTTTGCTGGTTAACAAGGAACATGACATGTAGCAAATTTCACCAAATCGATCCATTAAAGAATTAGACATTATTGTGTGTTCTTCAGGTGTAAGTAAATTTAAAATGATATAAATACAAACAGCTATACTTGTACTTAAAGCTATTAATATTTTTATTGAAACTTTTGTTAATGAGTCTTGATTATTCTTTATTAAAAAAACATAAATTATAAAAGGTGTAAAAAAAATAACAGGCTCCCAAATTAAGCAAAGAATTGGAAATACTATAAAAATATAAACAAATGAATAGTTATTATTGGTTTTAACGTTAGACAAATTTAAAAAAATAATAAATCCAATAAATATAAATATTTCTTTCCTAGCTAAAACTTCAATTTCCGCAACAGGATAAAGTAGAAATAACGGTGAAAATATTGCGATTACTGTTAAAATATTTTTTGGTAGATCTTTTATAAATTGATAAATTAATATTAGGTAAATTGTAATTATAACTGATTGAAATATAAAAATAACAAATCTTAACTTTAAATTAAATAGATCTGCAATTTTAAAGCAAATTTCACCTATTAAACCTCTTCTAGTAAAACCACCTTGGTAATTAATAAACCACTCTGACATAGTCGAGTCATTTCCAACTAAATGTTTTTGATAGAGATTAAATATAGCTATTAATATAATAAAACTAACAAATATAAAAAATATGTTGTTAAATTTTTTAGTGTTCATTATTTGAAAAGTAAAATTAATTTTAACTTATTTTAATAGGAGGGTAGGTAAATGTTATATCATTTTCCCAACCTTCTAAATTCTTGATTCTATTAGTTGATGATGGATGTGTACTCATAAATTCAGGTTGTTCTTTACCTTTTTTGGATTCTTTCATTCTTTTCCATAGCTCTTTAGTTTCCCTAATATCATATCCTGATAAAGAAGAAAAAATCATTCCTAAGTAGTCAGCTTCGGTTTCTTGACCTCTGGTAAACGGATTCATTAATCCTATCTGTGATAATAACCCTACCGTGTTCATTCCAGTAACTCTATTAACTTGAGATAATTTGCCACCAGTAAAAATATCAATTAATCTTGTTCCTGTATTTAAAAGTATGCTTCTACTAGCTCTTTCTACCGAGTGTTTGGCCACAGCATGAGCAATTTCATGACCCATTACTGAAGCAAGTCCATTTGTATTTTTAGTAATATCAAGTATTCCTGTATAAATGGCAATTTTTCCACCAGGCATGCACCAGGCATTTTTTACTTTTTTATCAATTAAGATATATTCCCAGTCAAAATTAACTGTAGGGTCATCTAAATTAGATTGTTTAAAATATTCAGATATTGAATCCTCCATCTTTTTACCAATTTCTTTAATTTTATTAAGAGTTTCTTTATCATCACTCATCTTCTCTTTTTTTTTAATTTTCTCATATATTTGAGCAGCTTGAGCATTTAATTTTTGTTCTGGGATAATTTTTAATTGTTTTCTTTCAGTTATAGGTACTGTAGTACACGAATTTACAACAACACTACAACAACCACACCCCATATAACTTAGAAATTTTCTTCTATCCATTTTAATAAATTTTTGTTAAAAATATGTTTACT
>Ga0307986_10002884_pt1 | contig 12141 bp, 9 predicted proteins | sample EllFjometageno82_FD_203170 | JGI IMG/M metagenome (GOLD analysis project Ga0307986, IMG submission 203170) | Marine microbial communities from Ellis Fjord, Antarctic Ocean - #82 | ecosystem: Environmental > Aquatic > Marine > Unclassified | place: Southern Ocean | collected 2014-10-09
CGGGGCTGTTCATGATCTATTGTTTCCTGATCTTTCAAGAACAACAGAAATTCCCAACCTTGTTGGCTCTCGCATTTACTACTCAAGTAGTTCTCGACTCTCTTCTTTTAGGCGCGTCTCTTTACTCTATCAGTGGCATCGGTTCGAGTTTACTCGCCTTTCTAACCGCCTGCATGGATGTCATGACGTTGGCTTTCGTTGCTTCTGCGATGTATTGGACTCTCAAAGGTTGGAGGGCAGATTTGGTAGATGATCGCAGAATCCTGCGTTGGTTCATCATCGGTGTGCAGGGTGCTATGATCTTCAGTGTCGTGTTCGTTGAAAGCTTCCTGCTTGTTAGTGGTTCAGCCAGCTATGCTACTGCCCAGATAATCATTGTCAACTCGATAGCGTTTTTAGCTATGGGTATGTTACTGGTGGCGATGCGTTTTGATTACGTTTCGCTGAGCAATGTGATTCGCAAGGTCGCAAAACTGACAGAGGAAGCGGGGCCAGAAAGTAGGGCGCCATTTGATAAAGACAGTTTCAATGAAGTCTTTAAAGGAGGAAAACTGTACCGGGAAGCTGGGCTGACAATCGCGATGCTAGCAAAGAAATTAAATCTACCCGAGTACAGACTGCGCGCCTTTATTCACAAGCAATTAGGGTATAGAAACTTCAATGCTATGCTGCATAAATACCGCATCGAAGACGCTGGCGAAGCGCTAGCAAACAAGGATAAGCCGAGCGTGCCAGTGCTGACGATAGCCCTTTCTGTGGGTTATCAATCGATAACACCATTCAACAATGCATTTCGCCAGATTAAGGGTGTGACTCCTTCCGAATACCGAAAACGCGAAATCCTAGCGCAAACTTAAGCTATGTAATTCGACATCATTGATGTATTCGACATCATTGCGGTGGACTATGGGCGTAAGGGTGTTTATCCTTCCAATAAAATTATATTCAGGATACTAATTCTGAGAAGCAAGGGGGTCCATCGACGTGATAAATGAGTTATTACTGCAATTTGCTCAATACTTAGAAGCGCAGGAATATAGCCAAATGTTGGTTTCAGGTTACTACAGTTGGAACTGGCTAGAAGCAACTCACGTTCTCACATTAATGATTAGTATAGGCTCACTTTTTATCATGATTTTCGTATGCTTGGCTGGGTGTTACCTGGTGTGTCAGCAACAGCTATTGCCGATAGATTGCATAAACCAATGATAATTGGCTTTGTCATCATGTTTATCACAGGATTATTGCTGGTGTATGCGAAGCCCGTTGAGAACGTTCAGAGTCTTTGGTTTCGCATTAAAATGATATTGTTAGTATTGGCTTTTATAAATGCTTGGGTTTTTAATTCGAGGATGCGAGCGGCAGACGGTACCTGGGACTCTGCTCGAGTCGCCCCGAAGGGGCTGCGAACAGGAGCGATTATATCTCTTAGTCTCTGGTGCGGTGTTGTCGCTATGGGACGTTTTATTCCTTATGACTGGGTAGATTGTCCCAAAGTGAGTAACACTGCACTTCTTTGGGCCTCAGGCTGCGTGGAGCAACTGAACGCGCTATAGAGTCCTCGTAGAAACTAATTCGGAGTTTTAGATGTTGAGTAACTTTCTGAGTAATTATAGGAGCGTGGCGGGCCTGATATTTGTTGTGCTGGCCGTTGCGTTGGTAGAACTTTTCGAAGTCAGGGCTTCAGTTTATCCGAGTTTACTGCCATTTTTTGAATGGTTGAAATACTCCTCTTGGATTGGCTATTTGGGGATAACCTTCGGATCGGTATACGCAACTGTTCAAGCGGTGCACTTAATTTCCATGGCGATAATCGGCGGAACGGTACTGGTTACTGATCTGCGATTGTTGGGAGTACTCCTTAAAGATATCCCTTCTGAGACCATCACCAAGGGTACTCATCAGTGTTTCAAGTATAGCTTGAGCGTTGCAATTGCTACGGGCATCTTCTGTGCAGCCGGCGTAGCTGATAAAGTGTATTACATGCCAGTGTTTTGGATTAAAATGCTCGCCTTACTCGTAGGTTCCTGCTTTATGTTCTTCATCAAGCAACCCCTGTTGAATAGTCGTTCACACAGTGAGATAGATCCGTGGATTCTGCGCATACTGGCAGTGGCATCTATTACTATTTGGTTTACAGTCGCCGCTACTGGTCGCTGGATTGGATTTAGTTAAGAGAAAATTGGACTCAATTGTGAGGAGAGCGCATGAACAATAGTAAGTGGGATGACAAAACAATCGCAGCGGCGAGTTCCTCTGTGATTATATTGGGTGCCTTGCTTTACTATTGGGTAGGCGAGGTGCAGTCTACAGTAGAATTATTGGAATTGGCCTACGGCTCATTCAAGTTTTTTAACAATCCGATGATTTTTTAAAGTACTTCCAACTTTGTTGACAGGCTTGTACGTATTATGGGAATCACATAATAAGAAAAAAGGGAGGGCTAAGATTAGCTGTCCCTTTTTTTTGCCATTATTGCAGAGGAGAGTAGTCAGTCGCCGACATGTAGCGTCGTTCAACCCCTGCCAATATTGGGCCATTCGCATTAGATGCATCAGAGACCGATTTCCACTCTGGATCCTGTCCAAATGCTTGCCACGAAGCGTTTGCTGCTTCTTGACTGGCGTGTTCTAGAACGTATATAAGTGTGTCATCGGCGTCCTCCTCACTCAATGGTGACCAGAATCCGACTATTTTCATGCCATGATTTTCAAATATACGGATCGTGTGCTCGCGAAAACGGGCATGAAGATTGCTCAAGTTTCCTGCCGTCGCCGTGTAGATTCTAAGCTCATATACCTTGCCGTCTTGCGCTGCTGACGAACTGGTGAAAATTGCAGCGCTTAGACTTATTATCAGTGATAGTAGGGAAAAGCCTAGGGTTTTGCTGATTTTGCTCACATTATTCTCCTAAATTCAGTCAATTTAATTAATCTCAATGAGTATAATCAAGCGACTAGTAAATAGCGACTCATAGGGTTTTCCGAGAGCGTGGGCTTTACGGCGTGACGTTGGTCGCTATTCAGCCGGATATGCAGTTTACATTTTAAAGAGTTAAGCAGAGAACTACTATGAAGAAGCGACTTGCCGCAGCCTTGCTTATTTTTCTGGCCAGCCCTGTAGGACCTGTTTACGGACAATCTGAGCCAGCCCTAGATTCTCTTGATGAATTAGCGCTTTCGCGTGCTTTGTTAGATGGCCAGCAAGATCGTTTTGGGCTCATGGATTCGCGCCTAGTCGAGCCGCTCGAGCAACTGGCTGATCAGCTAATGCTATTGGGTCGATTTGATGAGGCTCACGTGCTACTCGACCGAGCCATGCAAATCGCCCGTGTCGAAGATGGTCTGTATACAGAAACCCAACGCCCCTTACTTCGAAAGAAAATCGAAAACTTTGCCAATCGCGGAAGCTGGGACAGCGCTAAAGAGGGTATGGAGCATTTGCTTTGGCTCTATACTAATAAGAGCCTGCGAATCGATCAGCTATTGATCGAGGACCTGCTGGAATTGTCACGGTTGCACCTGCGTGCTTTTGCGGAAGATAACAGCTTCTGGCAAGGTTACCATTTCGAACAATCCTCTCGTATTCGATGGCTTGCGATTGGCGTGGCTCGCTCTGTTTGGGGAAAGACAGACGAGCGGCTCGTGCCACTAATTTACGAACAGCTGCGCCAGTTTCATCTTCAGAGCGTTGCATTGTGGCGCGGCGGCACGACCAGCTATTCGTTGAGACGGATCGCGCCAGGCTTGGATATCATGCGTAATCGCTCGGACGTAAATGAAAGTTTTTACCTGAGCGGACTGAGCTTGCTCGACAATTTGTTTTCGATCTATGCCGAGAGTGAGTCGCCGAACCCGGAAGCCATAGCGATGACGCATGTGTACCTCGCCGATTGGCATATTCTTTATAGCAAACCTCAGGTCGCGATAGAAGCTTATAGACAGGCGTATCAAGAGTTACTAGCGGCCGGTGTGGATGCTACGCTGGCGAATGAATTCTTTAATCAACCGATGGTGATACCAGAGACAGAATTTTATGCGAGTCTGGAGGTGGCTGTCGCGGCGCAACGGAATAGGATGGTGACAGTAGGCGACGGAAATTCCGATGCCTATTTGTCCTTCAGTGAATGGTCCGCTGCACTGCCGAATGTGCGTAGCCCAATCCCTGGTAACAGAACTGATAGTGCGGCCGCAAATTCAAACTTCGCTCTGTTTTCCTTTCAACTTGCGGGAGTAAATAAGGCGTCTAGCTGGTATAGCCATCGTTTCAGCAGCACGGTAAGCATGATTCAGCAGGAAGAACTTCTCGGGCATTATTTGGAAACTCCTCCAGGGGAGGGCCAGTTGCTTGAGAAATTGAAAAGTTTGACCTTTCGGCCGAGGTTAGTGGACGGAGAGCCGCGACAGGCGACGGGGCGATTAAAATACTATCTCGCTAAAGGAACCCTGAGCTCCTCTTTGGGAGGGCGGCCTTAGTCAGCCTAATATTGTTTGTATCAAGTCGCACTACAGCGTCGCTGTATGCCATCGAATGGAAGTTAGTCGAAGAAATTCTGATTCATGGTTTCAGATGGCATCTCTGCGCAAGGCTTTCCAGTAGCCTTGGCGGGGATTCCGACAACGGTAGTGTGTGGCTCAACATTATTTAGAACGACACTGCCAGCACCGACCTTTGCCCCGATACCAATTTCAATGTTACCAAGCACCTTGGCTCCCGCTGAAATCAATACACCTGATCGAATCTTAGGGTGTCGATCCCCTTTCTCATTACCAGTGCCGCCCAGAGTGACCTGCTGCAGAATCGAAACATTATCCTCTATGACAGTAGTTTCGCCAATTACGATGCCGGTCGCGTGGTCGAACATGACGCCGCGGCCAATTTTGCAGGCAGGATGAATATCGACCCCGAATACTTCGGAATTCTGACTCTGCATAAATAAAGCGAGCTCCTTCCGGTCGTTCAGCCACAGGAAATGCGCTAGCCGATGAACCTGTATAGATTGAAAGCCTTTCATATAGAGAATGACTGCTAGGTGTGTGCTCACGGCTGCATCGCGCTCAAACACCGCTTTAATATCGCAAGAGGCATCCTCAATAATGTTTGGCGACTCGCTGAATGCTTTGCCAAACAGTTCTTGAACAATCGCCGCCGGCATTACATTGTCTGATAGCTTACTTGCAAGAATGAAGCTGAGAGCGGATTTCAGGTTGTTGTGATTTAGAACGCAGGCGGTAACATAACTCGCTAAAAGAGGTTCTTGCTGTATGACCTGCTGGGCCTCTGATTTAAGTTGCTGCCAGAGTTCTTGGGACATAGTCTAGTTTCCAGATCAATTTAAGAAGGGTGATTATAAGGTTTGAGGGCTTCGATACAACTAATTGGGCGTAGCTGGCGATAGCGCGTAAAGCAAAGTTTGTGGAGAAATCTCGGGGATCGAGTCCAGCGATAAGTTTAGAAGAAGCGGGGAGTTCGTAGCTTGTCTTGCTATACGGATTGCATGTCCTCAAGCGCAAGTTTAATGTGTTTGTCGGTCAATGCATAGTCACTTTTGCCAAAGGCTACCATTAGAGCTTTGTGGGCGATTATATTGATGAGTCTTGGAATGCCATTCGAACCACGGAAAATAAGATCAACTGCTTGATGAGTAAACAGGTTCGAGCCATTGTATCCGGCCTTGATGAGGCGATGATCTAGGTAGGCTTCAACGTCATCTCTATCTAGGCTGGCTAGCTCATAGGATACGGGGCTCAATTCGTGTAAGGCCAGCCGTTGTAACAAATCATCTAATTCTGGTTGGCCAAAGAGAATTATCTGCAGTGGCATGGGGTGGCCCGCACCTTTTTCTATTGCAGTTAATAAGTGAATTGCTTCTAGAGATTCTTCTGTCATCGCTTGAGCTTCATCTATGAGCAATACCGTAGTCCACCCCAGTACCGATAGGCGGATCAGTTCTTCACTGACCACCTTTAAAAGCGCATAGTAGCTCTCACAGGGGTCGAAGCTGAGTTTTAATTCTTCAGCGATTGCGTACATAATGCTGACCTCGTCTAATACCGGGTTGGGAATAAGCGCTGTCACGTATCTGTTTTCAAGAGCGTCGAGTGCTTTCAATACTTTTCGGCACAGAATGGTCTTGCCGATTCCTACCTCTCCAGTGATTTTCGTGAAGCAGCTTTCATCCTGAAGCGCCTCAACGATAAAATCAAAAGCGCGTTGCTGGCTCGGCAACTTTAAGAAGTATTGCGTATCCGGAGTTAGCGAAAATGGATATTGGGCTAGGCCAAAATGTTGTATATACATAGTGATCGCAGAATTTGAGTCTGGTTTATTAGTCTAAAGAGTGAATTGGTATCCAGCTAAAAAATTTTAAGAAGCAGCCAATAAAGTGTGACTAAATTCCTACAAATTGTTCTCCGAGCATGGATAACCAGTCTGCATTGTTTAGGGCATGCTGAAGACTATCCTCAACGGCGAACGGGTGGTATTAACTAATCGCTGCTTTTTTCAAAATTGACTTGGTTTTCTCTAATTCAGATTCTAGAGACTTCCGCGTTACGGGCTCGATCGCTGGGTTGGATAGAACGAAGTAAGCAGTTCTTACAACTTCCCGCCAGCGCGGAATTTTCGGCAGCTGTTCAATTCTAAGGTAGCGATCGAAGGTTCGCGTCCTCAATCTTCCATCGTCAATACTTACAGCCCAAATATTACTTTCTTCTGCGAGTTCAATCTTTGTTTTCTGGGTCGTCACTTCCCAGGTATGTAGGGCTGAGCGCATGAGAGTGACCAGCTGCTGACGATATTCTCCTTCGCTGGAAACGTTAGGAAGTTTTTCATCGATAAAGTTAATCAGCTCTTCGATGCCCGTTAACTTGTCTAGCAAAGCCGGGTGTCCGCTTATCTCCGAGGGTGTGAGTACACTCAAGCGAGTACCGATGCGGCGTATATTCTGCTGCGCCTGTCCTAGAAAACTGAGCAATTCAACGGTGTCGGTTACAATTTTGCTGCTCGCAAGTGACTGCAAGGGCTCAATGTCTTCTAGAAAAAGTATGCCGGTACCTTCATCGTTGCCAAATAAATTTAGTTTGCTATTGAATTGAACTGGTTTGGCGGAAGACTTGCTTGAGCTACTGTAGGGATAGCTCACTTCTACATTAATGCTTAGACTAGTCGCATGATTCTGCAAAGTCTGTTGCTGAGCGTCATCACCTTCGCCTGCTTCCCAGCTTTGAAGTGCAGACAGTATTTCATTATTCGTTGGTGACTCAGAAAATAGTGAGTGTATGTTCCTGCCTAGAACGACGTCACGATCAGTGCCAAGCAACTCAGCTGCTCGCTGATTGAGACTGAATATTTTTCCTGGTAATTCGAAAGCAATAAAGCCGGCGTTGATTGATTCCAATACTTGCTGCAGTCTAAAACGTGAGCTGCGCAATTCGGAGTCGGCCTTCGCATAGGACTCAATTTGCGAGTGCATGCGCAGGTTGTCTTCGCTGACTCGATGCAGCAAACTGAGCCGTAGTTGATTTTCTACTCTGGAGCGCAGTTCTTCATTGTGAAATGGCTTTGCTAGGTAGTCGTTGGCGCCTGTCTTGAAGCCTTGAGTGAGGTCTTCTAGATGGTTCTTCGCGGTAACTAAAATTATCGGCAATTCGATCTGACTATATTGCTGTCTTAATTTCTGACAGACCTCATACCCATTCAGGCCTGGCATCATCAAATCGAGCAATATCAAATCCGGTTTTTCTCCTTCCACCACGGTCAGTGCATCGAGTCCGTTCGAGCATTTGATGACATTGTACTCATCTAGCTGCTGGCCCATAACCACGCGATTAATCTCATCATCGTCTACTACCAATATGGTGATGTCTTGTTCGCTACGCAGCTTCGGCGCTTTCGGCTTTTTGTTGGCCTGCTGGAGGTAGTCCGACCGTCGAATCATCTGCTTGTGGATGCTCGGTGATTTGACAGCTGTGGCCTGATCCATTGACACCCGTAAATCAAAACTAAAAGTTGAACCCAAATCCAATTCGCTTTCTACTTTCAATTCACTACGATGCAACTCAACTATACTCTTCGCCAGCGGTAGGCCCAAGCCGATGCCAGAAGCGTTTAAATGCTGTGACGGTAGTTTTTCGAATGTCTTGAAGATATTGTCGTGGTCGGTTTTATGTATGCCTATACCGGTATCGCGGACTTTTACGGTTACGTTGTAGTCGGACGTAAGCTGGGCGGAGATCACGACCTCGCCAGAGTAGGTGAATTTGAGTGCGTTAGAGGTGAGGTTGAGCAGAACTTGTTGCAGCCTGTCCTCGTCGCCAGCCACTAGCGGTAAGTCAGGTTCTATTTCGACTCGTAGGTCGAGGTTCTTTTCTTTGATTATTGGTTTGCATATAGCGACTACCAAAGTGGAGATACTATTCAGGTCAACTGGCCGAAATTTAATATAAGCTGCCTTTTCTTTCGCGTTGGAGAAGTCGAGCAGGTCGTTAACTAATTTAGTGAGTCGGTCGCCGCTGGTCTGAATTAGTTCCAGGTTCTGAGTAATAAGTTCGGCATTATTATTTTTCGATCTGAATTCTGTTAACGCTATTTCGGCTAAGCCGTTGATGCCGTAGAGCGGTGTTCGAAGTTCGTGTGAGACATTGGCAAGTAGGTCATCTTTAATTTTTTCAGACTTAACTAAGTTATCGATAGCTTGTTTTTGAGCATCTTCTTTCTCTTGTTTGATTTGATTGTATTGCGCGCTCAGGCTAAGAGAGAGAAGCAGTGACTGCATGATTAAGCCTATATTATAGGCATTGTTGGTAAAAGCATTGCTAGGAAAGCCAGGCCAAAGTTGCAGCAGAATCAACACGATGACTCCAGCTAGGAAAACACCCGTCGCAGCCAAGTGCACTACCGCAGTCAGGCTTCCTCTGCGAATAGCGTCGATGTTGCTATAGAAAGCAAGAGGTATCGCAACGATTAACAGGGTAATAAATAGATATTGGAATACCTTTTCGTTGGGAACGAAAGCCAGCAGTATGACTAGACCGAAGGCGCCGAGTATAACTTTGATGACCTTATCCAGTCTTGGATTGTATTCATATATTCGTAGCAAAGAGCGTTGTGCCAAGAGTGCTGTTATAACTACCAGCGGATAGATTATCCGTTCGGACATATTCACCCACCAACTGCTTAGGTAAAAATCGTCGAGTAGATAACGTAAATGTTTGGAGTCTAAGAAAAGAAAGATGGCTTGGCTAGTAATAGTAATTACATAGAAAAGGTAGCTGCTCTCGCGAATCGTGAAGTATAGGAATAAATTGTAAAAAACCATGGCGAGCAGAATGCCGTACAGCAGTCCAAGGCCTACATCGGAACGTATAGATTGCTCTATAAACGCTTCCTCGCTCCAAAGTGATATTGGCAATCGTAGTGGGCGCGAACTCGTTATCCTGAGATAGAAATGCTCGCCAAACATTTTATTTATCTTTAATGCGAACCCTCGATTGAGTGTTTTTAGTTCGTTCGGGCTTTGTTGCGTGCCCAATATATATTGTGAAACAAGTTCTCCATCATCGCCCACGATGAATACTTCTATGCCACCCCTATTAACACCGGCAACATGTTTCGGCGGCCCCAATTCGAGTATTTTACTTTCTTGGTGCTCGAGGGCAGACCAATCGAGATCGAACCGAACCCAATAAACTGAACTGCTGATGCCGAAGTTGAGGATATCTTCATCGTGGGCGATGAAATTTACGCCAAAGTTAGGTGCAACCACATCATCTATGGTCAGTGATTCGGAGCTGTCCTCATAGTAGTCGACAGCATCGGCAATGTGCAGAAACGCTGACTCTCTATCCACAAGCACAGTGCTAGCATGGCTTAGGCTTATGCAAAGCAAAGCGGTAATTGCCAGCAGGGCTTCTTGGATGCCTAAGTATCGTGTTTTTCTTTGCACAATTGGATTTCGGTGACGGTTGCCTGGCTGAATAATCTCGACGCTAGTGGTACTGCGTGTTGCTGTATTGTGACAGAGGTCAAGTCTAGCGGTTCATCACTAGTAGAACAATCAATAGTACTAATGCGGCCCTTTTTAGAGAGTGATTTTGACACTAAATCTATTCGCTATTCTCTAGATCTGACGCAGCTTACAGCTGCCTCGAGGGCAATTTAGGCTAGTTAAGGTCTAAGAATAAGACTATTATCGACCCATGTTCATAATCGAAGAAAAAACGGCAGTAGTCGGGTGCGCAGGCTGGAATAATTGGCTATTACTGCTGCTGATTGGTTTTCAATTCATAACGGCGCAGGCGCAGGCGCAGGCGCAGGAGCGGGAACCGGCAGAGGTGTCTGAACAAACTCAAGAGGTGAGTCAATATCAGCACTGGTTAGATCTGATGGCTGCTGATCAGGGCTTTGCCGATAGATCAGCAGAGATTGGCAGAACCGGTGCGTTTCTCGAATTTTTAGGGCAAGGCTCGACAGTCTTCCGAGACGGCCCAGTCGACGCCCTCGACTTGTACGGTTCTGAGATCTTCCAAAACAGCGCGAATGAGATTAGCTGGGAGGCACACTATGTGGATGTTTCCCGTGCTGGGGACTTGGGCTTGACGGCAGGACCGTTGAATTTTCTAGCGGATGAATTAACTGGTCAGTTCGGACACCTTATTTCAATTTGGCAAAAGCAAGGGGATCGCTGGGTATTGATGGCAGATATCGTGGCTGGCATTCCTGGGTTTTTGAGTTTGGAAGTAGAGCCAAATTTCGATGACACCAGGCCTGTGCTGGAAGAAACTGCTCATCCGGTCATGGCGACTGCAGAAAGTAATAATATGCAGTTGCTTATCGATCGCGACAACTTATTCGGGCAATCGATAAATTTCCGCGGCGGGCAACGTGCGCTGCTAAGATACGGCTTGGAAAACACACGGGTCTACTTACCAGGCATGGCTCCGGCGGTAGGTTCTGATGCAGCAAGTTCGATCTATGGCGCGTTCCTAGACAACCAATTATCAACTACGAATCAAATTAGCCTCACCTACATGGGCGGCTTTCTTTCTGCATCCAAGGAAGTGGGTTATACCTATGGCACGATGGAAACGCTAGAAGATGATTCCAAACAGAGCTTTCGAACCAGCTATATGCGGTTGTGGCGTTTCACCGCAAGTAATGAGTGGAAGATTGCAGTCGAAGTGCTAAGCCCCTATTAGTTCGTGCGCCTTAGTTATTCACTTCAACCGTGCGCTCGCCGAAGCGTTGCGTGATTCCCAAATGGTTTCTTGTCTGTATTTCTAATTGATGAGAACCGTTGTCCAATTGATTGCTGTCGAACCTGAAGTTATAACCGATGTTAGGGCTGTTGGGGTCGCTCGTTACCTGCATAACCTCGACAACATCGGGGCGGTTTCCTCCATAATCGACTAGGCCAAGGGATTCTCTATCGATGAGTAGCGTGATGCTGTCGATACCAATATCTTCGTTGAACGCCCAGCCATTCACATCTATTACCCCGCTAAGTTCGGCGCCTCGTCTGGGAGTATCAATCCAGGCGATGGAGGGGAATGGGCAGGCCGATGTCTGGATTTGTTCGAGGCCTTCAATGCTGTACAGTGCAGTTCCTCGATAAAAACTAAATCGTTTGTCACCATTGAATAGATTCAATTCCCCGAGATGAGTTAAGCGCTCAGTTCTGGCGCAAAGCCCGGAGAGCATGTCGTGCTTTGCCGCTGTGTCCAAGGTGCTGTCCTCGGCTATAAATAGATACTCTCTCGCGGCTACGCGCTCTAAGCCGATTCTGTCTTTATGCCAGAGTTGATACTGAGTTATACGACCATCACGGACTGCTTTTTGCTCATCAAGTGTAAATCCCTGGCGCGTTAGCCCGGCAAATTCGACCTGGGCGAGTGTGTAATAGTTATCGGTTACCAGCAGCGGTGAGTCTACAAATTCGCGTTTTAATAATTCATCCACATGACTGTTAAATTGTGTCCATCCGGCCATTTTATTCGACAGTAAGCCCGCTCCAATAAGGGGTTGCAGTTGTAATTGAAAAGCCTGAGAACCGACGCCGAACAAAGCCGTGAGGGTGCCAAGAAAGCCGATAACTGGAATGGCAATGACGAGCCGGTGGGCCGTTTGTGCAGTAAAATATGT
>Ga0307986_10002886_pt1 | contig 12137 bp, 10 predicted proteins | sample EllFjometageno82_FD_203170 | JGI IMG/M metagenome (GOLD analysis project Ga0307986, IMG submission 203170) | Marine microbial communities from Ellis Fjord, Antarctic Ocean - #82 | ecosystem: Environmental > Aquatic > Marine > Unclassified | place: Southern Ocean | collected 2014-10-09
CAGCCAATTCAGATACAGCAACAACGTATTGGTGATCAGCACTTGTATCATTAATTTGTGGCGTAGTGAGTACAGCACTTGTTAATGTTTTATTTGTAAGTGTGTCTGTTGTTGCTTTACCTACAACTGTGTCTGTCGCATTTGGAAATGTAATAGTACGATCAGCACTTGCTGTTTCAAAAGCAAGAACTGTATTATAAGCAGAATCATGTACAATAGTATTTTCTGTGAAACTAATTTTAGATACTATAGCATCAGAATCGCCACCTAAATGTTTATAAAGCTCTACAAAATTCGAATTGATTTTAGTACCGGTAGTACGTAATGTATCACCGGTTCCGTCATTGGCAGCTGAGCCTACGCCTATATTTAATCGTGCCATTTAAGTAGTAATCCTTTTTCTAATATAGATCTATTTATAACAGTTTTATGGTTAGATATCATAATTATCTTTGTCCATTTTCTCAAGATCGGTTGACAATCTAAGAGCAGATGCACTATCAGCACTCAATCCAATGTTTCTATCTGAATCATCCATAGTACGAGATTGTAGATCAGCAACATCTTCGATATTCGAGAATGTTCTTTGTAATTGAGTAACTGTTGCATGGTCATACACATCAATGATTGCATTCAGGTCTAAACGTTCAGCAACTGAATCAGAATCGCCGGCATCAGCATAAAGAGCCGACATACTCGTGAGTGGAACGTTAGTAGTACTCGCACTAGATACTAGAGTTTGAACATTTTCAATAATGCCGGCTAATGGCATACCGTCAGATTCTATTAAATCACCAATACCTTCAAGCTGCACTTGACCTTCGAAATACCAACCAGCTGGATGAGCGAATTGTTTATATAATTCAGACCATTTTGAAACAGGTGCTGCGGCTTTAATTAGTATACTAAATATTTGATAAAGTTTATTGTCAGTTAAAAACTTAATAGATTCTGGACCAATTTCAGATTCACCAACTTTAAATATATCGTTTTTAGGATATGATATTGTTGGTTGCTCATTAAAGAAAGATCGGAAGAAACCTTCAGCAGAATATAAAGATCCTTTTACTCTAAAGAACTTGGCAAATAACGCAGCCTCTTGTCTAGGGTTTGTAAAGTAAGCTTGACTTGTTCCTAAACCAACTTCTTTGAATATATTATCTAATAAAGATAATGAAGTTAACTCAATATCTTTTGCGACCATCAATTCTCTTATGTCAGAATTGAATGAGTGTGTTCCATCACTATCCATGAAATCATAATAATATTCAAGAAATTTAATTAGATTTGGATAATCTTCTTTAAAGTATTCGGGTAAAACTTGTTCGACTTTACTCGTCCTAAAGTCAATAGCTTTTCGATTAAAATATGTTTCAGTGCGTTGTTTCATTTATGACTCGGCCAATCCTGATACGAATGAAGTAGATATATCGTTATCTAATACATAATTTCTTAAAGGTGTAATAGTACTTTGATTTGCGGGTACAGCTTTTATCTTAATAAATGTGCCGCCTGGAATAGAGTTTGCGGTTAATCCTACTAGGCTTACAATACCTGTGCTAGCATCAAAAGATCCAACATTATCAACTTTGATATTATTGGCGTTATCAACAACTTGTAGTGTAGTACTATTTAATTTATTTTTAATACTACATAGCACAGAATCAAAATTAAATTGTGATGAAGTAATAATTAGGTTAACATCATCCGCACCCGCTAGGCTAACAGGGAAAGCCACGGTATGAGATTGGCTCGTACCGAGTATAGGAGTAATTCTTTGACTTAATTCTATATCTATTTTAGAATTCATAACGCCTGGATCGACATCATCAATTAATGATAATAGATTAGATCTTCTAAATGATTTACCAAACACTTTAAGGTTAGAAGTAAAGTAAGTATTAATAACGGTTTGTATTTTATCTGAAAGAGCATTAGTAGTAAAACCTGTTGCATCGGCATTATATCTAAAGCTAGTTTTTGTTGTTATAAATGTAGTGATTGGTTCAACATACTCTGCAGTGACCGACATAACTCCAAGTTTATTTACTAGGTTGGTGGTAATACTTTCTTGAGTAGCGGTCTTAGTAGCTTCTGCGGTATCATCTACGTATTTTATTGAAACATACACTTTACCGTAATCGACTGGAATATTATCTTGTCCGCCCCAAGCAATCGCATCTGAAACAACACTATAATTTTTAATAATGAGAGCTTTATAATCATCAGCTGTTACAAGTCTTTGTTGAGTAGCAAATGATATTGGAGCATTTTGTCTAATACTTTCAAGTGATTGCTTATCGGCGCCAGATGCCGAATTACTTACTGTTGTTACATTTAATGTATAAGCAACTGAATTCACTGTTACTGTAGAAACAGGAGTAAACGTACTACCGCCATTTGCTAATGGACCAACCGTTGAAAGATATTCAACACTAATTTTATTACCAGCAATTGGGGCTTTACCAAATGTTATACCGTCTGAGAAATGAATTTCATAAAATGTATTTGGAGCTTCGTGAATGGAATAGTACATAGTTTCGGCCGAAACAGAAGTCGCAGTGTCAAGTAAAGTATACGTCTCAAACGTAGAGCTAGTTGAAGAATCAAATACATTAACAACTATTGTTTTAGTATCAATTGTATTGTCGGGAATAACATACAGCTGACGATCAGTTGTATCTCCAACAAAGAATGTTTTTGTTTTAGTTGTTCCTTGATATATTGGAATAGAAGTCGAACCTTCCGCGGTTTTAAAATTATATATTCCAGTGCCGTCATCGGTTGCTGTATGATTAGCAATTGTTCTAAATGTATAACTTACATCAGCAACTGTGCTAGTAAAAGAAGTATATCTTGGAAGTGAAATTGTACTTGGCCTGTTAGCTACTGAACTTAAATTTAAGCTCAAAGTAGTATAGGCGACAGATGACGATATCGATCTCGGTGTATAACCAAGAGTTTCGGCGTGTGACACTACACTTGATCTCAATTGAGAGGTATTAAGAAAGGATTCGTTTAATGCAAAGTTAGCAGTGAGTCCATTAAAGTGAGTATTGTAAGCCAATACATCAAGAATATTATTAATACCCGAAGCTTCGAAATCATAATCCGTAAACTCAGGTTTTGAGACTAAATAAGTTTTCAGTCTAGCTTTGATGTTATTGAAATCTAATCTCGTTGATTGTATATTTGTTGCCATTATCGTAACCTATTTAATGAAGTGCTAACGTTAAACTCAGAACTTGAATTTTTAATTTTTAAATTGACTTGTATTCTAACGTCGTTTCTGTCGGGATCAGGATCTACTTTGATTGATTTAACTATAACCCGAGGTTCGTATAGATCAATCGCTAGTTGAATTTTAGTTTTTGCTTTAGACTCTAAGTTTTCGTCAGCTAAATCAAAAAGCAAAGCTCTTATATTAGCGCCGAAGCTTGGAGCAAAAGGTTTCTCATAATTATTAGTAAGCAACAAGTTTTTTACGGCTTGTTTGACCGAAGCAAGGTCTGTCTTTTTGTAGATGTCATTACTAGGAGCTTTTGCGAATGATAGATCTATATCTTTGTACAGCCGAGAACGAGCAGTAACAACACTTGAGGTTTGTTGATTGCCATCTTCTATACTAAATACTTTGCTTACCATTTTATTGCACTCTTATTATTTTATCTATTTATAACTTTATTTCAACTAAATCTGATTTTGATTGAATATTATTATTATATCGCGTTTCTATATCATTTTTATACTTGGCTTCATATGTTTCACTAATACTTGGCATAACTAACACTACTTGAGCAGATAAGTTTCCATCGACATTGTAATTGTCATAATCAAGTATGAGTTTATCATATCTTAATGAATTTTTAAAGTATTCAGCCAACTCAAACGTTTTAACTAAATCAGATCTACCTTTATCATTTATCAATTGATATACCACGGTTTGACCGGTCGTAGAAAGAGTTGATAATTCGTCAAGACTTTCTCCTGGTCCTGCTTTATATAATCCTTCTATAACAACAAGTCTATAATTAATAAATTGGAGATTGTTGTTGAACGCCTCAATAGCAAGAGTCTGTTGTTGTAAATTTCTTGCTGCTATTACTTTTTGACTATTATCAGTCATATGATTCATTGTAACTTTATTACCTCTACCTGACAAGAATTTAGCAAGAGTAATTTTACTCGAAAGTCTTGTGCTCGGTAGTATTATGCTTGAATCAGTAATAACATATTGTGGATCAGGTATTAATTCGTTATTAGGCTCAAGTGGAATAAATTTACCATTAGCTGAGTTTTTAGTTGAAATAATTCCTTTAGCCCGAATAGCCGAAGTTTTTTTACCTGAAATTCTACCAACGGCAGGTGGTACGGTTAATGCATAATCATCACCGAGAACTTTATCGGCAATTTGTTTAGCAATAAAACCGCCAGCAGAAAGATTATTTTTATTTCTTAATCTTGCTCTTACTTCACCAGCGCTTAACGGGTAAGTAATAACTTGGTCGGTTTCAACATCTAGATTAATTTTATTTCTTAATCCATTATCTTCATCGATACTTACTCTCTTAATACCTTTATCAGAGGTATTCAAATAGCCCGTCATAATTCCCGCAGTAGGTAGAGCTGTTTCATCGCTATCAACAGCTGTAGTATCTAAAGTAGCTGATTGGACCGCGGTATTTGTAATAGAACCTGCAGTGCCGGCCGCGCCGAGTGATCCAGCCGTAGTGGCCCCAGTAGCTTTATCTGCTAGGGCTGCGGTAGAAGCTTTACCGTCAAGATCACCATGGAAAGTATCGGCTTCCATACTCTCGGCTGTTATGGTTTGTATTGCTTCAATGTTTTCAGTAGCTTTTATCGATTTGGCATACATCGTTTCAACAGCAGTAATATTCTTTGACGCCTTCATAGTTTCGGCATGTACACTCTTTTGTGCAAAGAGATTTTTTGTATACATAATGACATTATCACCACCTATCGTACCAGTAGTACCAAAGAGACTAATATCATTTGCTCCAACATTAATATTAGGAGCAGAAATATTTGTAATTGATTCAGATGTAATATCAAGACGATCTTTTACAAAGTATTCACCTTTACCACCAATGTGTTGTTTACTTGTACCTTTTGTGAGATATGTCCCATCACCAAGAGTTGTTGTTGTATTATTACCAAGAATCGATAATTCATAATTTTCTTTTACTTCTTGGGTTGACGTCAATTCAACACTCGCATCTCTTCTTCCACCAATTTTTTCAACAAGATTACCGGCAACAGTAGTGGTACAATTACCACCAACGTTAACGTTATAATCACCTATGACTTCAACATCAACGTTACCGTTGTATATCATACGTGCATCGCCTTCAACAATAATTGATTGATCACTTGCTACTGTCATAATATGCTTATTCGTACTTGATATAAGCACAGTTCCGTCAGGACGTAATTCAATACCAGAACCTGTTCTGTGTCTAATCAATATTCGTTCACGACCAAACGTGTCATCGTATTGTACTACATGACCAGAAGCAGTTTCTTTTGTATTGTTACTCGGATAAAGAGGCGGAGTTTGATACGCGAGATCTAAATTCATTCCTACGTCACCGCCGCCATAAGTTAGATCAAAAGAAATATCACCGTAATCAGCTCGATTTATACTCGATTTCAACCAATAATCTTGTTTAGGATATTGTCCATTAGGATCTGTAAATCCAGAATTTTCGTATGACTTAGCCATTACTTAAGTTCCTTGTTTTTCTTCTCAATCATTTTAGCTTTTAATTCTTTAGAAGGAAGTGCTTCATCAGTTGGTAGTAAAGTATTTACTTTATCAAACCGTTGTTTAATATAATCTAATACACTAAATCCTGGAGCTGTGTTGTCGGTTAAATCGTCTGCTGCCCAAGCTTGTCCACCTGGAAACACTGTATAATATATTTTCATAAATTGATCAAATGTGTTATTTTGTAAATCAACATAAGTCGTTCCATCTCTATAATCAGTTAAATTAGGAACTTCATCAAAATCTATATTACCAAGAATAGCATCATTTCTAACCTCTTCGTAATCGCCTTTACCTACCGACAATCCACCAACAAAGGCTACTCCTATACTATGTTTATTGTGCGAATCCTCATTTTTAAAGAATGAAATCGTACTATTTTCAGCTCGCCATCCACCAAAAGATGTGTGTTTTGTTACTTCACCGATAGGAGCTAATTTTCCAATTGACCCATCACGTAATATTAAATAATGAAAATGCATATTATTTTTTCGTGAAGCTAATTCAGTATATATTTCTTTCACTGTAAGATCTTCATCGAAAAAAGTTTCTGTCCAATTAACAATAACCTCAGTTATATCTCTATCTGGTGCTCTAAATTCCGCTTCAAGTTCTTCGTAACTATTAATAATACTGAAATTATAATCATCTCCAGTATTATCTCCATTCCATTTAGAATCATTCTCACCTAACTTTGCAATTGGAGTTGTACCTTCGCCCATTGCTTTTGTCGCTTCATCTGAAGCAGTAACGGTATCAGCAACTGCCGTAGGAATAGTGGCTAGATTTTTTTCAATATATTCTTCTTTTAAGCCGGGATTTAATCTAAATTTTTCGGCAAGTGCCTCTTTCGCTTCCGTAGTTAAAGATGAAATTGATTTATCGCCAATAGCTTCAAGACTATTTACCAAAGAAAGATTATCTTTCACTTTTGTATTTAAAAATGCCGCGGCATCTGTTAATTTTCCACCATCAATTTGACCTATTAAATTACTTACTTCTAAATTTTTTAAGGCACTTTGATTAGAAAGAATTGAGGTGATTGGTCCTTTAATATTTGATGTAGCTTTTTCAATTAAATCTTTTACGGGTAAACCAATACCAACATTTGTCAATTTATTTAATTGTCCTGTAAATGCAGACTGTGCGACAGAAGTAATATCACCAACCTTTTTACTTAATTCAGAAACAATGCTTAATTTACTAAATGCCCCACCACTTATTTTAGCTAAAGGTCCGGCGAGTGCTGCTAATCCACCAAGACCAGCACCTGATACTAAACCACCTAGAACCCCTTGTGCTGCTCCCATCATTCCAGCAATTGCTCCAATACCGCTGCCTCCAGAAAATGCAAAATTAAATCCTGATTTAGCGGCAGTTCCAGTTATTTTTTCTATATCTCCACCACCACTGATTGGAGTAATAAGATCAAGGCCAGGTATCTTATCAGTAAGTGTAGAAATGCCTTGTCCTGATAATCCTGATGTAAGTGACTTAATACCTTCAACAGTTGTACCTGCGCCTGCAATACCAGAAATAGCACTAGTACCTTTACTCGCTAAGTTAGTAGCGGCGTCGGTAAGATTACTTTTAAATCCGACACTATCAGCTTTGGACTTGACAGCAGTGAACGCTTTTCCTAATTTAGCCTTACTTAAAAATCCCATATTATATTCCTACTTAAATCTATTAAACGCATCTTCTGCGAAATCTATTCTTTTTTGTTCAATTGGCTTATCACCTTTATAGGGATAATCATCGTTAAATTTATAAGAGCCAACTCTTAAATATCTTATACCAAAAGCCGATGTCGCAGTAACGACATTCTTAGCTGATTTTAATTGTGATAAACCAAATGACGGATTTTTATTTAGATCATATACTATATATTGCAATTGAGTTTCTAGTTTTGTTACTTCTAAATTTCTTTCAGTGGCAAATGAAGTTAATAAACGCTTTCGGAATTGACTCCATTGTGCAATACCTTTTCCTTCAGGACTCATTTCAGAAGTTGATTCTACGCATAAGTTACCTACCATACCGGCCGATTGTTCGGCGGTAAAACCATTTGCCATAAAGAAATTAAATGATTTTTCAGCGTTTGTTACGCCTTGAACTTCGTTAATATTTGGCTGATTTGTTATAGTTTCAATCGGGTTTTCGTTAAATTTAATTTTAGTGTCATTAACCTTTGAATCCTCGATTGCTTTATTGATTTTATCAGTAATAGGTATTTCAATCTTTGGTAATGAACCGAGTATAAGTGGAGCTTGAGATTTTGCACCGTCAAGAAATAGGCCAAATACTTGAGCGCCATTCTTTAGATTTGGTTTAAAACCAAGACCGGATGTTCCGTCTTCAGTGCTTGGCGCCATGACCTGAGCCCAAGGTAAATCTTTATTTGTTATCATTTCAAGATTGTCGTGAATGCCGTATATTCTCACTTGCACTCTTCCAAGTTTAAATTCATTGTCGTTATTATTAATAACACTTCCGATAAACCATCGAGTATTGTCTCCATAAAAACCATTCATTTTAATTTCTCATTCGCATTTTCTATGTCAGTTAACTTTACACATTCGGCAACTACTGAATATTTATCAAGAACAAACATATGACGTAACGCCTGAATAATATATTCTCCAGATTGTTTTTTGTTATATTCAGGTTCTCCACCAATTTCAACGTTCTTAGAATCAAATACGTTTATTGCAATAATATCACCTAACGTTGTAGGATCACTAATACTTGTTTCTAAAAAGTTTCTACCGGGCACATTTATAGTAACTTTGTTTTCTTGTAACCACGATTTAATAGCTTTGGCTTTTAATTGTTGGTCAATAGGAACTACGTCAGTAGTGTTTGCTATATTCTTACCATAAATATAACTTATTTGAAGTTCAGATATACGACGTGAATCATAATCATGTAATTTTTTATCATTTATTTTATTTTTACTATCATAAGGTAAATGCGATTGAGTTGATTTAATTGCACCTGCTGTTTTGATATCTTTAAACATTTTATAAACATCGAAGTGTAATATTTCTCGTGAAGAACTATTTTTAATCAAATCAACTTGTTGAGTCGACGAACCTACGTTACCTTCTCTTACTTTCTTTAATGTGTTTAGATTTGTATTAAAAGTTATGTTGTCTATAACGGATGCTTGTTCTTGTATAGACATATTACCGCCTTCTGCAAAAGCAGGAGAATAGAGATACGGAAGTTTTTCATTAACAACCTTTTTTCCAAGCATTGTTAACAAATCATTTTGTATAATATCGTCTGTGTGAATAACAGAATAAAAATAATAAGGAAATCCAAATTCTTTTACCATAAGACTCTTTACCCAAGCGACAACGTCAAATGGATTGTAATTAGGAATAATTATTTTAAATGGTTTTATACTACTTTCGTTGTTATTAATTATTTTAATTTTCTTACCAAGAAATTCATATAAACATTTAGCAATAATTTCAGATCCAGTACCCGAATAAGGTCTATTGACATTTTCTAAATAATTACGGTAACCAGAATCTTCAATTAATTCTATAGAAAAAGTATCACCTTTATCATTCTCTTTTGCAGAATTTTTAATTGTTGTCATTATAAAATTTTTATTAATAATAACAGGTTCTTCTTCTTGACTAACAGAAAGGCCTAATTTAACATTAATCTTTTCCGTTCCAATAAAGTTAACACTTGACATAAGGCCAATATTATCTACAATAACTAAGTTACCTGTCAAAAATGGCCTATTAATGTTTTCGAATATATCAAGTTGAGCTACTAAGTTTGTAATATCAACATCTTCATCTAAACGATCAGCAGTCATTACAACTTCTTTTAACTCGTAATCATATGCGCTTTTAAGTTTCTTTTCAGACATATATTATTCTTTCAAAAGTCTCATAAATTCTGAATGTACTTGAGCCACTTGTGTTTTTTTCAATACACGTATAGATTTCAGAAGATCGTTTTCATTATTGTATTGATTTAAATACGTAATAGGAGTAAACAATGCTGGGACCGTACGTGTTCCATCACTATCAAGAGTGTGTGGATCTACATCAACGTAATCTCCGTCACCATTAATATAATGATGAGTAGCATTCGCTTCAGTAGTTACTTCACATAACGTAATAGTTTCAGCAGTATCAGATGAAAGTACTTCATTAGCACGAAACGCTTTAGTTCCTTCAATAATTATTTGACCAAAATCATATCTTTTATTTATTATTGTTCCGGTTACACCCGAAGATTGACCAGTAACTGTTTGACCTACATTAAACTTTCCAGTTATAATATCAGCGGTACCGACAACTGTATTGGGATGTGCATCATTAACTAAATCAGTTACTTCGTCAGCCCGTAATGGCCAACCAGATTCTAATAGCTTAGAATTCATAAGATAAAATGTGTAATGATATTTAGAATTTTTATAAAATTTATGAGATAATATGTCAGCACGATCGCCATCAAGTATTGTGTAATTATTATAGAACGAAATGTCGTCTTTAATTATATCAGCAATTCTTACTGATTGAGTTAAATTTTGTATTCTGGTTAATGACGCTTCATCACCAAATTTATAATTAACTTGTTCAAAGTTTTGAAAATAAGAACTCATACTAAAATCCTTTCTGAACGTCTTGTCTAAAGAGAGCTCGTTCTTCTACAAAGCTAAGAGCCATTGTAATCTCACTAAATTTACCATCTTTAAAAAATGCCATTTGATTTGGATTATAATTAGTTTGAACACCTTGCAAATAACAATCTAAAAGTTTTGGAGCATCTGTCATTTCTTTACCTTTATACAGAAATTGAATATCAAATACATCAGGATAATTATATCCATGAAATCTACCGGCGTATTCAGCTATTCCTTCTGGGTAAAGTTCTTCTCTAAACATTTTGATTATATTAATTATAGTTTCAGCTTCTGTTAAACTGGCCGGCAAAAAAGTAAATCCAAATTCAAATGATCTTATAGGAACAGAACCAAATAACATACGACTATTAGGATTTGCTTTTACTCTTAAATTTCCTGATAACGCGCCTCCGATATCTTCACTAATCGCGCTTGTTGCTTTTGACATAAGTAATTTACCGGCTTCTGTGCGGGTTTCTTGATTTTTCAATCGGTTTAAAAAATCCATGCCTCCAGCCAAAGCCTCCTTTACATCTCCGCCGCCTGCAACAAATCCTGCTATTAATTCTGTTGAACCAGAAATATTAATATTGTCATAGCTTACTCCATCATTATATGATAATCCAGCTGGAAGAAACAGTTCAGCAATTTTATCATCGTCGGGTATTCTTCCTCTAACTGGATTTGAAAAAGGTATACGTTTTGTAGTTTCTTCTGCTGGCTTGCCTTGAAGAGCCGTATCGACCAAAGTGCCGCTATATGTATAATCAAAACCATCGCCACCAGCTTTTACTTCACCAGAGCCTGGAACTAAGTTTGATGATCGATCTTCTGCAGTTGCGGATGAAGACGCAGACGTATCAACATCACTGATTCTTTTCACTTGAAACTTTATCGCCGCGCCGTAATCATCTTGCCTCTGTAATGGATATCTTAGTAAAGGCGCTCTTTGCACAGCATCTACCGTCATTTCTTCTGCATTAATCGCTAAACTTGCGGGATCTGTTGGCATTGTGTTAGTCCTTATTATTATAATATATAGTTCTATAGATCTATTTATAAACTATTTATAAGGAAATGCATGGCTTATTCCGGTACGTATGTGATTAAATATCCACACAAATACGATGGCGATCACACAAAAGTAGTATATCGAAGCATGTGGGAAAAATACGCCTTCAAATGGTGTGAAAATAATGATGAAATAGTTTCTTGGTCAAGTGAAGAGATAGTAGTACCTTACTTCTATGACCTCGATAATAAGTATCATCGTTACTATCCTGACTTAAAGATCAAATTTAAGTCGGGTAAGGTTGCTATGGTTGAAATAAAGCCTTATGTGCAGACCAAAACACCGGCCTTTCCTGGTAGAAAAACTAAAAGATACATGAACGAATCATTTGCTTATATTAAAAATGTTAATAAGTGGAAGGCCGCTGAGAACTTTTGTGCCGACAGGAAATGGGTCTTTTGGATATGGACTGAACGTGAACTGACGAACATGGGTATTATGCCTAAGTCAACAAAAGGATTGAAACCGTTTCCTAAGAAGCGTTTGATTAAAAAGAAAAAACGTAAAGTTTTGACATAATAGTGTTATAAATAGAATTATAATTAAATAGGAAATACACTTGTCTGATATATTTAAGAATTTATCAAAAGAAGCTTTTAAAGCCGGCATTACACCACGTACTA